>Ga0265798_10001586_pt1 | contig 35204 bp, 33 predicted proteins | sample P3T30metagenome_FD_192430 | JGI IMG/M metagenome (GOLD analysis project Ga0265798, IMG submission 192430) | Plant litter microbial communities from East Loma Ridge, Irvine, California - P3 T30 | ecosystem: Environmental > Terrestrial > Plant litter > Unclassified | place: USA: California...
TAGGTCGGGACAGAGCGTGTGGGTCGTATCGTGGTGAAGTGTAACGGCAAGCGAACCGAAGCGGGCAGCGGGTTCCTCACGCGGATTGCACGGGATCAACGCGGCAACGCGCTCGCGATGATGGCGGCGTTCCTGATCCCGCTGTCGGCGCTGGTGGGATCGGCGGTCGATATCGCCAGGCTCTATGTCGTCAAGGTCCGTCTCCAGCAGGCGTGCGACGCGGGCGTCCTCGCCGGGCGCAAGTTCATGACCGATTCGAAAAGCGCGCTCGACGCAAACGCGACGACACAGGCCAACAATTTCTTCGCCAACAATTTCAAGCTCGGCTGGATGGGCACCAACACGATCGCCTTCTCGCCGGTCAAGACCGCTGATGGTCAGGTGGCCGGGACCGCCTCCGTCGTCGTGCCGATGACGGTTATGAAGATGTTCGCCGTTCCCGCCACCACACTCGCGGTGTCCTGTCAGGCGCGTTATGACGTTGCCGATACCGACGTGATGTTCGTGCTCGACACCACCGGATCGATGGCGTGCCTGCCGGGGGGTGCGGACACGTGTGGCACCGGCACCTATTCCTACACGCGGCCGAGCACCAGCGGCGGCGTGCCTGGCTACGCCGGCAGCACGAGTTATGCTGTCAACGAGTTGACCTCGGGCGGCAGCAACGTCTCGCGTATCGAGGCATTGCGTAAGGCGGTGTTGAGTTTCTACGATGAATTCGTTGCCAATGCCGATCCGGCGACGCACGTCCGCTATGGCTTCGTCACCTACAGCTCCTCCGTGAACGTCGGACAGGCGATTCTCGACAAGTCGTCGAACTATCTCGTTGGATCAGGCGGGTCTTCGGACATGCCTTGGTACCAGTCGCGGCATGTCATCGCCGATTACGTAGCGTCGACGTCCGACAGCACTCCGAACAACAGATCGCAAACGGCGTGCACAGGCGACACGGTACGCGATCCATCCACTCCCTTGACCTACAACTCCTCGGGTAGCGCAACGAATACATATTATTATTGGAAAACATCGGGTGGCTCGAGTTACTGCGTCTTGAGGGTGGATACGCTTGGGCCGAGGTGGGAGTACAAGAAGCTTCAGTGGAACGTGAGCTCGCTCGTCAACGGCGCGTCGTCGATGACGGACCCGACCAAGGCCAACGGTTCGACGACGCAATGGGCCGGGTGTGTCGAAACGCCGGTCGATAATCCCGGCCAGACCAGCTTCACGACCAGCAACATGCCATCGGAGATCGACCCGGACGCAAAGCCGTCCGGCGCCACGCGCTGGTGGCCGCATCTTGCGGATCTTGAGTATTGGCGGGATGCCACCCCCGACTACACAAACGGCGACAGCAATAACAATCCGAGCTTCGGATCGGCCGCTTTGGTGCAGTCCGGCTATACCGCCTGTGGAAAACCGGCAAAACGGCTCGGCCCAATGACGCGCAGCGACGTCTACAACTACCTGTACGCGACCGATTTCGTGCCGCAGGGCGGCACCTATCACGACACCGGCATGATCTGGGGCAGCCGCCTGATCTCCCCCACCGGTGCATGGGCGGCCGACACCGCAGCTTGGGCGGGCCGCAACGCGCCGAACCGGGTGATCGTGTTCCTCACCGATGGCGTCATGTCGCCGAACAGCAACTCCTATTCGATGTACGGCTATGAGGATTTCGACAAGCGCGTCGCCAATGGCGATACCGGCAACCTGACCAAATATCACAATTACCGCTTCCTCGCCGCATGTGCAGCAGCGAAGTCGCGCAACGTCGATGTCTGGACGATCGCCATCGCCGCCAGTTCGTCGACGCCGCTGCAAACCTGTGCGACGACGAGCAACCAGGCGCTGTACACCACCACCGGTGACGGGCTGAGCGCGGCCTTCACGACGATTGCGCGGCACCTTGCCATGCTGCGGATCACCAAGTGAGCGTGCGCTTCCCAAGGCGGCTGGCGCAGGATCGCCGCGGCGCGACGATCCTCGAGTTCGCCCTGATCACACCTGTCATGATGATGATGATCATGGGGCTCGGCGACCTGATCTATCAGGAGTACACCCAGTCGATCCTCAGCGGCGCGACCCAGAAGGCGGCGCGCGATTCATCGCTGGAGGGCGGCGCCGACAACACCGACCTGATCGACGGCAAAGTCATCGCGCTGATGTCGCCGATCATCAAGAATCTCGTCAACAGTTGCGCGGCCAACAGCACCACCGCAACGTGGTGCGCGACCCGCAAGACGTACGACAGCTTTAGCGAGGTCGCACCAGAACCGTTCACGGATGCCAATGGCAACGGCATCCGCGACACGGGCGAATGTTACACCGACGAAAACGGCAATGGCGCCTGGGACGCCGATCCCGGTCTTGCCGGCCAGGGTGGCGCGAGTGCTGTGACGCTCTACACGATGAGCATTACCTATCCGCGTGTTTTCCCGATCGCCGGGCTGCTCAAATGGCCCAAGATGCAGACCATCACCGCGACGACGTTGCTAAGAAACCAGCCGTACGCGTCTCAGACAACCACCAACAACGTGACGAGATGCAATTGATGGTGCGCCCGCTCCGCAATTTCGCCGGCCGGCTGAGGCAGGATCGCCGTGGCCTCGCCATGCTTGAGTTCGCGCTCGGCGCGCCGCTTGTGATCGCCCTTGGCTGCTACGGGATCGAGATGTCCAACCTGGCGCTTGTCAACATGCGGGTCAGTCAGATCGCTCTCAATCTGGCCGATAACGCGTCGCGGGTCGGCGCGTACAGCAATTTGGCGACGCAACAGCTACGGGAAGTCGATATCAACGACATCCTTCAGGCTGCGCGCTACCAGGGCGACGGGATCGACCTCACCACCAACGGGCGGATCACCATCTCCAGCCTGGAAAACGTTGCGCAGAGTTACGACACTGCCAACAACGGTGCCCCCGTCCAACGTATCCACTGGCAGCGCTGTATCGGCGCTAAGAGCGGCTCCGGTTTTGACGGGCAGTTCAAGGCCAACGTTGCTACGACTGCCGGATCAGTCGTGGCGACCAGCGCCAGCGATCCAAACAGAGGGTTTGATCTGCCTCTGCCCAGCGGCATCACCGATAACGGCACCGCCCCGATACAAGCTCCCGGTGGTGCGGGAGTGATCTACGTCGAAATCAATTATCGCACGACGCCGATGTTTGGTGCCTGGCTGAGCGCGCCACAGAACATTCACTACATCGCGTCGTACGTAGTACGCGACCGGCGTGACTACACCCAAATCTACAACCCCTCGCCGGCCGCGACACTCTCGACCTGCAATCTATACGCGAGTTGATCTGCTTATTTATGTTTGGCAAGTAGCGGTCCGCGATGGTCCGCAGCGGATAACGGGTGTCTGGTGCGAGGTATAGGAACATGGCAAGGTCCGTTATGACTGATAACCAGATCTCTGTTGGTGGCGTAACTCTTGATGCTGATCAGTCGATTCTAAGGTATCAAGGGCAGCTCATTTTCCTGACAAAAGTCGAGTTCCGCATACTGCTAAGTCTCGTACAAAATCTTGAGATATTTTTGTCTAACATCGAATTGTGCCGTATGGCCGGGGTTTCAGGATCAACTCCTTCTAAAACTATACACTCGCACGTCTACAATCTTCGGAAGAAACTAGCTGTAGTTGAAGAGCGTGATTTTCGAATCCTCACATCTGGCGACAATTACGCCGCGTCAATAATTTAGATGACGTTTTAAGGACGTTCCAAATACGTCGAACCGGCAGACTTTTTACTTGCGCCCTGGCCGCATAAGCAGTCGGAAGCTACCCCCGGTATAACCGATCTTCGTGCTCTCAGCACCTTGTTCCAAAGCAGCGCGCGCTTTCCTACTGTTCCCGCTTCGTTCTAAACCACGCTGATGGGCATGAACCAGCGATTCGAGACGCTTTGGGACGTTACCAGGCGCGATGCGAACTTGCATGTTCAGTGCTCTTTCCACTGCGCCAACGAGAGCATCGTCGACGCGAAGCGCATGGAGCGCTGGTATCGCATGCACCTCTGGGACACGCACGTGTCGCGGCTCGGCAAGCATCTGCGCTGCTCCAAGTGTCTCGGCCGGCCAGAGCACATCAAGGTCACACACCAGAAGCCGAACGGACCGTGCTGGGGACCGCAAACGGAGAGAGACTAGGTTCTGGCCGTGCGGCGGCTGCGCGGATGAGCCGTGGCACAGTAGCGGCGGGCCGAAAGATTTGTTACGATCCGGCCATGCAGGGGGCCGCTCCAGCGCCACTCCGCCGGGTGGAAGCGCTGGCTTATATCGTCGAGCGGATCTCACGATCTGGCATCGCTCCGTCCTACGGGGAGATCGGGCGCGCAATGCGGCCGGCAGTTCACCGATCGCGCGCTGCGCAGTTTGTCGATCAGCTTGTCCGCGAAGGTTACTTGGAGCGCTCGCCAGCTTCCAGGCGCGGAATCGCAATACGCGACGTGGTACGATGCCGCCTCACAATCGAGCATGCGCTCGGCATGATTGGCTATGCTCACGCTGCTCCGCTTGGTACCTTGATGCAGGCCCCCTCTACATTTGGCCAGCTGCCGACCATTCCGCCATTCGAGTACCTTCCCGACCTAGATTGAGCCGGGGGTTACATGATCAACGTTCCAAGCGCGCTCGCTGCGCTTAAAGCCATCGAGGGCGAGCAGGTAGTGCTCACCAAGGCTCAGTACAGCGAGATCATGACCGAAGTCGCGCGCGGCAACTCGGCACGCATGACCCTGACCAACGCGCGTTCGATCATGACCGCCGGCGCGCTGGCGGCTGGGATCAACTGATGCGCGGCGCCTCGCATCCCGCCGCGATCGAAGTCGGCGGCGAGCCGTACCTCCGTGACGCCAAGGGCGCGCTCGTGCCGATCCTCGCGATCAAGCCGACCGATCTCCTCATGGATGAGCTGGTCCGCGAACTCACCGCGGAAGCACTATGGCACCAACGCAACTCCTGTTGCCGATACAACAGCACCAACAATCACCAGTGCTGCCACCTTCTCAGTGGCTGAGAACTCTGCTTTCTCGACTTCTCTGACGGCCAATGAGACTGTGACCTGGGCGATCGTGGGCGGTGCGGACGCTTCCGCTTTCGCGCTCTCGGGTTCGACGCTCTCGATGGCGGCAAAGGACTTCGAAACCCCGCAGGACACGGCCGACAACGGGACCAACACGTATTCGGTCACCGTTCAGGCCACCGATACGGCCGGGAACGTTTCTACTCAGCAGACGATCACGGTCACCGTCACCGATGTGGCGGAAGCGACCAGCACGACCACCTTCAACGACACCTTCACGGGAACCGCCGGCGCATCGATTGCCGCGCGGGCACCGGACAAGGGCGCGAACTGGTCGGTCGTCACGGGTGGCGCAGTCCTCACCGCCGCAGGCCGCGCACGGGCAACGACCCGGCCGGATACTGCCATCGCTGCTACGCCGGCCTCGGCCAACTTCGATGTCTCGTTCGACGCGTACTTCGCCAGCAACGTCGGCACGATCCTCGGCGTCTTCGCCTATGCCAGCACCTCGACCTTCAAGGTGTTCGGCTACAACGGCAGTTCTAACGGCTGGATCATCGGCGACAACAGCGGGACGACCATCACGAACCGCGGCACGCCGAAAGCTTATACCTCGGTGGCGGGCGAAACCCACGCCGTCCGGCTGGAGGTTCGCGGCCTCACTGCCACGCTGTTCATCGATAACGTCCAGGCAACTTCGTACACCTTCGCGACGGGGACGACCCTGCTCGCGCCGGTAGGCCTGCGCTTCACGGGAACAGCAACCGAGACTGACGCCACTGGCGGGCACGCCGACAACTTCCGGCTGATCGAATATTGATCTGACGGCAACCACAAGGATGCAACAATGCGGTACCTGCTCGCACTCCTCATAATCATTCTGGCAACGCCAGCCCTCGCCAGCACGCCATGTCCGCCCGGTCAGGGGCGCCAACACGGCATCTGCACACCTATGCCGAGCAAGGCCGCGCAGCTGCCCGCGTCGTCGGCTGCGCCTGTGGTGGTCGATCCCTACGAGCTCCACCCGCCGCTCGCGCCCCGCGACGTGACCCCGACCGCGACGGACGCGCACAAGCTCAAGGATGCGGTGATCCCGGCGGGGCTGAGCTATCACGACGAGATCGGCAAGACGCGCGGCTACATCGTCGCGACGGGCGGGCCGGTGAACAACCTGCTGGTCGAGCGCGTCAAGATCGACTGTCGCGCAACGTGCCTGTTTCTGAAGCGCCCGGGAGGCCCGACCACCATCCGCGACGTGGAGCTGTTCTCGTCGATCGTGGACACCAGCAACGGCTATCAGGCAGGGCTGAAGCTCGACAACGGACAGCATGACGTGCTGATCGAGCGCGCCTATGTGCATGACTGGATCGGCACGGTGCCGGCAAATTATCCGAACCGCGACTGCTTCGGAGACGAGCGCGAAGATTACAACATCACCTTCCGCTACACGCGGGCGGCACGCTGCACGGACGGTGCGTATGATCTGAAGAGCACGGGAACGCTGCTCGACCATACGAAGGCCGATGGACCGGGCCGCTACGCCTATCGTCTGTGGGGCGGCGGCAAGGGCACGGATGTTTATGCGAGCGGCCAGTTTCATGCCGGCATCCAGATGAAGACGACCACCGATTACACGATCGCGTTCTGGCACAATGCTTCGCTGATGGCGGACGCCGACGTCGTGAGCGATGGAGTGCCGACTGCCGGGCAGCTTCCGGTCGTGCACGTCGCCGCCTGCGATCGGCCCATAGTGGTTCACGTGGCGAAGGGCTTCACTGTCGACGCGGGGCCGACCTGCCGCGCCAAGTGAGGTTTGTTAAGAGTCAAGCCCTGAGCGAATTGTCCTTGCGGGTCACCTTGTGACTTAGCATCGAGACTGTCCGCCCGATACTGCTGTCCGGTGCGAAAAGAACATTGAGGCGCTTCATCCACCAAATATCGAAGAACGCCAGCCCCCAAGCCAGAACAAAGCTGACCGCCAACATCGCAGCAAGCGCTGAAATTAGGCCTGTGTAATTGTAACCATTTGTCAAAATGATCAGCGAGGCGGCCGAAGCCAGTACAGGAAGATGAATTACATATAACGGAAACGAGATACGGCCTAAAAACCTGCCGATAGGCCACTCGCCGCGCCGGAACGAAGGCAAATTACGCAAGCCGATGAAAAGGACGGTAGCGCCGACACCATACAGTGTCTCCATAGCGCGATCTGATCCGACGCCGTACGGAATTGCACACAACAGCCCGAACGCAATTAAAGCAATGGCCTGGCGCAGGTTCAAAAACGCAGGCCTCCAGAGCACATACTTCGTCAGATAAACTGTTGTGACGCACACAGCTACGAGCGGGTTAATGAAGTAAGCCACAGCGGTCGGCAGTGCCAAGATCCCGGCATCAGCAAGAGGGCGCCTCCGTGAGCCGATCAGCAGCGATGAGAACAGCGCGAACACACTGCCAGCCAACTCCCATTTCATCGTCCACATAGCCGAGTTGTAGCGACTGATTCCGCGGGCAAAAACCACCACACCATCTTTGACCCCGCCAATAATGGTTGGTGCGGATGTATAATGACTAAAATTTTTAATCCCTGCGCTACGGTCTAGCCAATCGGATCCGATCAGTAACGAGGTCTTATGGTTAGCCATGACGCCGCACACAAACAAAACGGCGGGAAGCGTTGTGCCAAGGATCGTTAAGGGAAGAAGCCGCGGCCAGCGTTTAATGATTGCGAGGATAACCCGTGGCCGGTCCATGCGAGTTAGGTGCTTGTTAGTAAGCACGAAGCTGGACAGCACAAAGAAAATCATTACGCAAAAACTGCCGTTAATGACTGGGAAAACTGCGGGGCGCCCGAAGCCTTTCGGGCTAAGAAAAGCCAAGGAAAAATGAAAAATGACGACGCCAAGGGCTGCAATGCCTCTTAGAATATCGGCATCGTAGCTCGTTTTTTCATGCTGGCGCCACACAGTGATGGTACTCTCCGCAATCACCTCTTCACGTACGCTCATCAGTTAGCCCCCGCTGACCCCAAACATCAATTCACGCTATGGCGGTGATTAGTGATCTGAACAAGCAGGCGAAGACCTCGTTCTTGGGCTTCACGGTCGACGCGGGGCCGAGCTGCCTCGCCAGGTGAGATCCGCGCCACCTCGACTTACGTTTCTGCCGCTGGCATAGCCGCACGGTTCGACTGGACTAGCCGAAAAGTCGAACCCGCGCGCGCGCGGTTACCAAGGGCACCGGTTCGCCGGGTGGCCTGCGGAATGAAAGACCCTTCGGGGGAATACGTGGGGCGCAGCACCTTGGTCTGCGCGGCTACCGCCCGGTACCAGGCGGTGGGCGCGGCCATCATGGCAGCCTCGGTTCCCCCGAAGCCACTTCTCCCTTTCGGCGCCAACAGCGCCCTAATAGATCCCGCGCCACCGGCGCGGCTCCGCCGATCGCGCCGATCGGCGGCAACCTCGCGCGTCTAGCCGGCGTGCCTTTCCTCCACAGAAAGACGATATGCACGGCTCCATCGCTGTTAGAACACCTGCGCCCTATCTCGGCGGCAAGCGCAATCTGGCCCGCCACCTGGTCGGCCTGATCGCCGACACGCCCCACCGGACCTATGTCGAACCGTTTGTCGGCATGGGCGGCATCTTCCTCAAGCGACCGATCGCCGCGCCGGTCGAGGTCATCAACGACCTCTCACGCGACGTCGCGACGCTCTTCCGGATCCTACAGCGCCACTACGAGGCGTTCATGGACACGCTCAAGTGGCAGCTGACCAGCCGCGCGGAGTTCGAGCGTCTGAAAGCTGCCAACGCCGACACGCTGACCGACCTCGAGCGCGCGGCGCGCTTCCTGTACCTCCAGCAGCTGTCGTTCGGTGGCAAGGTGACTGGCCGGGCTTTCGGCGTCGACAAGAAAGCAACGGCGCGCTTCGACGTCGCCAAGCTGCGTGAGAAGCTGCCGGAGATCCACGAACGGCTCGCCGGCGTAACGATCGAATGCCTGCCCTATGCCGATGTCATCCGCCGCTATGATTCGGCCGAGACGCTGTTCTATCTCGATCCGCCCTATTGGAATTGCGAAAAGGACTATGGCGACGGCTTCGAACGCGCCGATTTCGAGCGACTGGCTGACCAGCTGGGGGCGATCGCCGGCCGTTTCATCCTTTCGATCAACGACACGCCCGGCGCTCGAGCGGTCTTCGCGCGCTTTAACCTGTCGGAAGTGGAGACGACCTATACCATCGGCTCCACCGGTCCCAAGCGCGTCGGTGAGCTGATCGTCCGGAACTGAGGGCGCTCAACGGCCAGTGGGGGTATCGGTTGGGGTACGCGACCCAGCCAATACCCCCACAATACCGCACAAAAGTGCCATTCCTGCCGCCACGCGGCGGAGACTTCCTCCGCCGCGTCCATGAAGCCGGGTCAGGGCAGTCGCCCATCCCGACCCGGCTTCATCCCCTCGGCTCCCAGAGAAGATACGTTTCGAAATGGAAAAAGATGAGACGGACGCGGCGGAGCAATCCTCCGCCGCGTTCCATTCAGTTCAGAAGATTCATCACCGACAGTGCGCAGGTGATGGCGGCACCGATTAGAATCCCGAACGTCCAGCCGATCGGCGTGCGTTCAATCAGGTTATCTAGCTTGTGCCACATACCTGAACGCTAAACGGCGCTGACGGAAACTTCGTCGTTTAACGCCGCATCGATCATACGCGCCCAATGCTCCGTCGTACACCGGCCCGCGATGAGGACCGCCTCCGTAGGTTCCCGCATAGCGGCGATGCCATTGCGAGCCCTGTCGACGTAGCTCGCCCACATCGGTTTACCCTCATACCTGAGATCCTCAGGATAGCCGTCACACCGGCAAAGCTCGCGCGCGACGCGCTCGACCATCAAATTTTCCCTCATAGAATCCCCCGGGAGCTGAAGCATGCTGACAAGCGCTGCGGTGAAAGTCGCGCGGCCGCGTTCGCGCGCATATAAGTTGTTCGACGAACGTGGCTTGCACCTCCACGTCGCCACCAGCGGCCGTGCGACCTGGCGGATTAAATACCGGCTCGCCGGCGCCGAGCAGCTGCTGACGATTGGCTGCTATCCCGAGATTTCGCTCAACGATGCCCGTCGCCACCTCGACCATGCGCGTGAGCAGATCGCACGCGGCATCAAGCCCGGGTCGCCGGCAGCCGCCAAGGCAGCGCTGATGACCTTCGAACAGGTCGCACGCTCCTGGCACGCGCGGAAGCAGGCGGGCTGGGCAGGGGCGCACGCGGCCGACGTGCTCACCAGCCTCGAGCGCGATGTATTCGCGCCGATCGGCGCGTTCCCTTGCGACGAGATTACCGCGTCCGATGTGCGCGAGCTCCTGGAAGTTGTCGAGGCGCGCGGCCGGATCGAGACGGCGCGCCGGCTGCGCCAGCGCATCGAGGCGATCTTCGCCTTCGCAATCTCGCATGATCAGGCCACCGCCAATCCGGCGAAGCCGGTCGCGGCCGCGCTCGCCGCGGCGCCGCGCAAGCGCCGCCAGCCGGCGCTGCTGACGATTGCCGACGCGCGCGAGCTCCTCGCGGCCTGCGATCGCGCGTCCGGCCGGCCGATCGTGCGCCTGGCCTCGCGCTTCCTCGCCTTGACGGCGGTGCGCCTGGACGCGCTGCGCGGCGCGCGCTGGACCGAGATCGAGGATCTCGACGGGCCGGCGCCGCTGTGGCGCGTGCCGGCCGCGCGCATGAAGCTGGCTCGCGTGAAGAAGGACGACGCGGCGTTCGATCATCAGGTGCCGCTCGCGCCGGCGGCCGTGGAGATCCTGCGGGCGGCACGTGCTTTCGGGCACGCCGGCGAGCTGATCTTCCCCGGCACGCGCGGCGACCTCCCGTTCGCCGAGGGCGCGATCGGCGACCTGTATGATCGGGCCGGCTATGCCGGCCGGCACGTGCCGCACGGCTGGCGCGCCACATTCTCGACGTTGATGAACGAAGCGCTGCCGGCGGAGCGCGGCGTGATCGATCGCATTCTCGGCCACGCGCTGAAGAGCGACGACGGCCGCGCGGCGAAAGTGGAGGCGGCCTACAATCGCAGCGAGCAGTTGGACCCGCGCCGCGTCGTGCTCGAGCGGTGGGCGACGTTATTGATCGGTGAGTGATCCAACGTACTTTCGGGAACGCTGTCACGACGCGAAGCCGGGCCTTTCTGCGGTTTGTAATGGCCCGACAACATTTGACCGGCTTTTGATCGATGGCCCGGCTGGACGCCCGGCCGAACGTGATTGGCACGGATCGTGATCCACCCCCTCGCCGAGCACGGGGCGGCGCAAGCCGCCGCGCTCCGACAGCCGGGGCTTGGCGGTCGGGTGAGTGGGGCAGGGCGTTTCCGCAGGGGCGAGGGGCTATTGATGCATGAGATCGCCGTCAGCGATCTCGTTCCTTATGATCTTATCCTTGCAGGGCCGATGTCTGACCGCTCGGCGGATTTGCACTCTGAAATGAAGAGCGGGCTTCTTCCAGGATCGCGCGCAGGGCGGGATCCTTCACATCACCGATGATCTCCGAGACGTCAGAGGCTGCCAGCTTGCCGTCGCGCGCAAGCTGTGCGGCAATGCGGCGTACGGCCTCGGTTGGGCGGCGTAGCATCCGGCGTACCGCCTGAACGACCGAAGGCGGCTGCACGAGGTAGTAGGCGCTCGAGATCTGCTCGACGTACTGCCCGCTGGTTGGGTCATCGACCGGCCGCGTGCGACGATCCCAGTCGATAAAGCCAGCCTCCTTAAGACGACGCAGCGCATCAGCAACCGCGCTACGTGCGCGCTTTAGCTGGCGGCCAATCCAGCCGATTGTCGGGTCTAACCTGCCGCCTTTCCGACCGCGAAGGCGCAGAAACATCCGCAGCACTTCGATTCCGATGTAACCGAGTGCACCGTTACGCTTGCCCGGCAGCTTTGTGTCGCGATCAAACTGCTCGGCCGCGCGCATACGCGCGTTGTGCTCCTCGCGCCCGAACATGTTCGTCTCTCGCCAGCGTTGCAACTCGTGGCCGCCGGCATGGCGGGAGCTCCGGCGCACCGGTTGCCCTGTGCGGGATGCTCGCGCGCCGCTGGTGAGTGCGGCAGCAAGGGCGCCGATCGGACCCGCGCTCACAGTCCGGTTCCGTAGGGTAGGTTAGCGGCGGTGAACGGGGAGAAATGCGTGTCGTGATTCGACATGAGGAGAACCCAAGGCTCGAAGTCCAGTGGACGCACGAAACCGCCGGCTGAAATGCATGATTTCGCCGTGCAGACGTGGTTCGGACGCGCCTCGGCGGAGGCGCGCTTCTTGGGTTGTTGGTGCTTCCAGAGACGTTCCGGTGTCGCTCCGGTGTGCCGCGATTTGGCGCACGGAAAACTGCCGGTTTCTGATGGGGTGCCAGGTGCTACATCGATCGAAAGTCGCGCAAATTCGCGCTGTGTTCTACGATCGCACTGCAGAGGCCAGCGGTTCGATTCCGCTCAGCTCCACCAGCCGCTTCTTAAAACGGCTGACGCGATGTTACGCGCGATCGCCGATGTACTCGCCCGCGATCACTCGGGGTGCAGACCAGCGCGGCGAGCGGCACGCGCGGCATCGTTGGCGACCGCCTGTTCGTTGCAATGCATCTGCCAGGCGCGGCGTGCTGCGGCATCGCGATGCCGCAGAAAAATCGCGTACGAGATGAAGGCTATTAAGAACACCGCGACGGCGGCGAGTAGCAACATCATATCAAGACCCCCCTTGATCGTTGAGATACGCTCAAACAGGGAAGGCCTCACCGACTGGCGCATAAGCGCATGAGAGGTCGGTTCCGATTCGGTCTTATAGCGCGACCGGGCCGATATGCCAACGATTCGCCGTCTCCAGGCAGCGCGAGGCGCGGATGTTAACAGCAGTTCCACCGCCGGCGCTAAGCACGTGACGCAGCCAAGGCGATCACGACGACAGCGCCAGATCCATATCGGCGAGTGCATTGTCGAGCAGATCGCGCATCGCGTTGCCGGCCAATGCGGCATCCTTAGCCGCGATGGCGTCCAGCACAGCCTCGTGATCCGACACTGGATCACGCGGCAGGCTCTGTTTGCGGTGCTTGAACGTGGTGGTCCAGCTTACCGCCGCACCGACTGAACTGGCGAGGCTTGCCAGTGCGGCGTTGTGGGTGGCGGCGAGGATCGCGTTGTGAAAACGTTGGTCGGCCGCGCGCCCTGCGGCGGTCGAAAGGCCATGCGCGCGCATATCCGCCAGCGCCTGCATCAGTTCCGCCGCCTGCGCGTCCGTGCGGCGCAGCGCGGCAAGTTCGGCGGCTGCGGGTTCGATGATGCCGCGGAGTTCGAACAGGTCGCGCACGAACGCCGGATCGGGCTCACCGCTGAACATCCAGGCGAGCAGTTCGGGATCGAGCAGGTTCCAGCGCGCGCGTGGCGTAACACGTGTTCCGGCCTTGGGGCGGCTTTCGATCAGCCCCTTGGCGGCGAGGATGCGGACTGCCTCGCGGTAGGCAGTGCGCGAAACGCGCAGGCGCCCGGCGCTCTCGATTTCGCCTTCGAATAACGCGCCCGGTTCATGTCTGCCCGTCAGAATCGCGATGCCAAGATCTCGCGCAATCGTCTGGTGAATGCGTAAGGCCGATTTCGGCGCGCCTGGTCCGTCAGCTTTGTGTCCGTCCAAGCGCGCCTCCCGATCCTCGACCTCAATCGTGGAACGCCTCCGTCGCGGCGTGGCGGCCGCACAGAAACGCGTCGGCGACGAGTTGCAGCGGTGCGAGATCGACGTCGATCTCGTTGCCACCCGCCATATCGACGAAACGCCGGTACATGGCGGGATACTCCTCCTCCGCGCCGGCTTGTTGTTCTTCGTCACCAAGAAACCAACGGTTGCCGCCTTCGGCGAGACGCAGGCGACCAGCTTCCGTTTCGACCACGATATCCCACGTCTGGGGGCCCGTCTGGCGCCAGTCGAACACCGTGTCGACCGGTGCGCCCGATCCGGTCCGCATCGCCAGCGTTGCGCCGATCGGCGCCGCGCAGTTCGATGGGACGTCGAGATTGGCGCTGAGCAGCGACACGCGGTCCGGCACGATTTCGGTCAGGATCGACAGCGCGTTGATGCCAGGATCGAACACGCCGAAGCCGCCTGCTTCCCAGATCCACGGCTGGCCCGGATGCCAGTGGCGAACGTCTTCCTTCCAGGCGATGTCGATGCGCTGGATTGTCGTCTGCGCGATCCAGTCGCGCGCGGCAGCGACGGCGGCGGCGTAGCGCGAGTGCCAGCTTGCGAACAGGCTGACGCCCTGCTTGCGGGCGAGCGCGATCAGCGCCTCGACCTCCGACACAGTCGCGCCCGGTGGTTTCTCGAGGAAGACGTGTTTGCCGGCGGTGATCGCCGTCACCGCTGCCTCGAACCGCGCCTGCGGCGGCTGGCACAGCACGATCGAGTCGAGTTCGGGCGAACCGGCTAGCATCGCCGCCAGATCGACGTAGTTGGCGACGCCCTCACCCTTCGCGTTGCGGCTGGCGACCGCAACGAGATCGATGCCGTCCGTCTTGGCGATCGCGGGCAGATGCTGGTCGCGCGCGATCTTGCCGAGGCCGACGAGGCCGAGTTTCAGCCCGCTCACAGGCTGCGGACCTTGGCCGTGCCGGCGTCCGAGCTTTGCGCGAGCGGGTTGCGCACGGGCAGCAGGAAGGCGTCTGCCTCGACCTCGAACACGTCACGGATCTGCGTGCGCACACCGTCCGAGAAGGACAGGGTAGCAGTGCCGAAGAAATGCACATGCAGATCGCCGGGGCGCAGGAAGCTGTCATATTTGAAGTGGTGGTGTTCGAGGTTGGCGAGGCTGTGCGACATGTTCGCCTCACCCGACACGAACGGCTTTTCCCACAGCACCTCGCCGTTGCGAACGATACGGCTGGTGCCGCGCACGTCCTCAGGCAGATCGCCGAGCCGCAGTTCGGGGCCAAGGGCCGCCTGCCGCAGCTTCGAGTGGGCGAGCCACAGATAATTGCCGCGTTCGGTGACGTGATCGGAGAACTCGTTGCCGAGCGCGAAGCCGAGCCGGACCGGCGCGCCATCGGCATCGATCAGGTAGATGCCGGCGATCTCCGGCTCCTCGCCGCCATCCTCTGCGAACTTGGGCATGGTGAGCGGCGCGCCCGGATCGACCAGGATCGCGCCGTCGCCCTTGTAGAACCATTCGGGCTGCGCACCGATGCCGCCATCGGTGGGTTTGCCGCCTTCGACGCCCATCAGGAACATCTTCATCGAATCGGTCTGCGCGTCGGCGGCCTTGGCATGCATCTTGTCGCGGCCTTCCGCCGAGCCGAGATGCGTCAGGCCGGTGCCGCTGACGAGCGTGTGCGCCGGGTCGGCATGGTCGATCGGCGAGAGCAGCTTCACGCCGCCCAGATCGACTGCCGCGCCCAGTGCGGCTTCGGCGGTCGCGGCGAGGCTGGTGCCCGCCGCGATCGCCTGCTGCGCCAGCTCCAGCGTGGTCGTCACGCCGTCCACGCGACGCGCCGCGCCGCTCTCGTCGAGCGCCGCGACGCCGCGCGTACCGTCGTCGAACTGGACGAGCGAGCGGATCATTTGGCCAATTCCAGCACGCCGTTGGTGCGACGCGCAATGCCCCATGGGTTCGCCGCCTGAAGAGCCGGCGGCAGCAGCGCGTCGGGCGTGTCCTGATAGCAGACCGGGCGCAGGAAGCGCGCCATCGCCAGCGTGCCGACCGAGGTGCTGCGCCCGTCCGACGTAGCCGGGAAGGGGCCGCCATGCACCATCGCGTGGCTAACCTCGACGCCGGTCGGCCAGCCGTTGAACAGGATGCGGCCGACTTTGGATTGAAGCACCGGTAGCAATTCGCCAGCCGCTGCCTCATCGCCGTCGCCGCTCTGGATCGTCGCGGTAAGCTGGCCTTCGAGCTTGGCGATCACCGTCTTGATCTCGGCGATGTCCTTGCAGCGCACCAGGATCGACGACGAACCGAACACTTCGTGGCTCAGTGCTTCGTCGGCGGTGAACTTGGTCGCATCGGTAGTGAACAGCGCGCCCACCGCCTGGTTGACGCCGTCGCCGACACAGCCGCGCGCGACGGTGGTGACAGCGGAGTGGCTCGCCAGTTCCTCGACGCCGCGCTCGAAACTGGCGTGGATGCCGGGGGTGAGCATGACGGCGGGCTGTGCCGCGGTCAGCGCCTTCGCCGCCGAGGCGACGAACGTGTCGAGGTCAGGTCCGTCGATGGCGATGACGAGGCCGGGATTGGTGCAGAACTGCCCCGCGCCCATCGTCAGCGAACCGACAAACGCCGGACCCATCGCTTCCGCGCGGGCCGCGAGCGCGCCGGGCAGCAGCACGACCGGGTTGATGCTCGACATTTCGGCATAGACCGGGATCGGTTCGGCACGCTGGGCGGCGATCTTCATCAACGCGAGGCCACCGCCGCGTGAGCCGGTGAAGCCGACCGCCTTGATGATCGGGTCCGCCACGAGCGCGCCGCCGAGTTCGTTGGTGGTGCCGGGCAGGTACGAGAACACGCCCTCGGGTAGGCCACACGAGGCGACCGCCTGCTGGATCGCGCGTGCGACCAGCTCGCCGGTGCCCGGGTGCGCGGCATGGCCCTTGACCACGACCGGGCAACCCGCCGCGAACGCCGCCGCCGTGTCACCGCCAGCGACCGAGAAGGCGAGCGGGAAGTTCGACGCGCCGAACACTGCCACGGGGCCAAGCGCGACGTTGACGCGGCGCAGGTCGGCGCGCGGCAGCGGCGCACGATCCGGCATCGCCGGATCGATCGTCGCGTCGAGCCACAGGCCAGCGCGGACTTCGGCGGCGAACATCTTCAACTGGCCGACGGTGCGGCCGGTCTCGCCCTGAAGCCGCGCGATCGGCAGCGCGGTCTCGACATTCGCGGTCGTAACGAGATCATCCTTCAGCGCGAGAATGTTGTCGGCAACCGTCTCGATGAAGGTCGCGCGAGCTTCGAGCGAAGTGGTCGAGAACGCCTCGAACGCTTCGGCTGCGAGCGCGGTGGCCTTGGCGACCTCGGCCGGGCCGGCGTTGCTGAACGCGACGTCGCCGGACGCGCCGGTCGCCGGGTTTACGGCAGTGAAGGTGTCGGCGGCGCGGGTCTCGCCCGCGCCGATCAGGATGGCACCGTTGTACATGTCAGTCTCCCGTGTCGGGTGATAAGGTTCGGGTTCGTCGAACCCTTAGTGGTTGTCGCGCGGCAAGCCCTTGGTCTGGGCGATGCGCTGATACTTTTCCGAGCCTTCGAGGATCGCGCCGGTTTCCATCTGGCCGACCACCGAACGCTGAATCTCCTGCCACGGCGTCTGCGAGGCCGGGAAGGGATAGCCGCCCTCGGCGGTGAGTGCCGCGCGGCGCTGCGCCATCTCCTCGTCGGAGATCAGGATATCGGCAGTACCCTTGCCAAGATCAATACGCACGCGGTCACCGGTACGGATCAGCGCGAGGCCACCCATCGCCGCCGCCTCGGGCGAGGCGTTGAGGATCGACGGGCTTCCGCTCGTGCCCGACTGACGACCGTCGCCGATGCACGGCAGCGCATGCACGCCCTCGGTGATGAGGTACGCGGGCGGCCGCATGTTGACGACCTCGGCCGCGCCCGGATAGCCGATCGGGCCGGCGCCGCGCATGAACAGCAGCGTCTCCGGCGTGATGCCGGTGGCGGGATCGTCGATACGATGGTGGTAATCCTCGGGACCGTCGAACACTACCGCCGGGCCTTCGAACGCCTCGGGGTCGCTCGGGTTCGACAGATAACGGTCGCGGAACTCGGGCGAGATCACGCTTGTTTTCATGATCGCCGAGTTGAACAGATTGCCACGCAGCACGATGAAGCCGGCCTCGCCGACTAGCGGCTGCTCGAACGGACGGATCACCTTCTCGTTCTCGATCGTCGCATTGCGGCAATTGTCGCCCATCGACTTGCCGTTGACGGTCTGCACGCCCTCATGGATCAAGCCCTGCTTGATGAGCTGCGCGGTGACGGCAGGCACGCCGCCGGCACGATAGAAATCCTCACCGAGATATTCGCCGGCGGGCTGGAGGTTGACCAGCAGCGGCACCTTGTGGCCCTTGTCCTGCCACGTCTCGATCGGCAGATCGACGCCGATGTGACGCGCGATCGCGGCAAGGTGGATCGGTGCGTTGGTCGAACCGCCGATTGCCGAATTGACGACGATCGCGTTCTCGAACGCCTCACGCGTCAGGATGTCGGACGGCTTGAGGTCCTCCGCCACCATTTCGACGATGCGCTTGCCGGTCAGGTACGAAACCTCCTGACGATCGCGGTAGGGCGCCGGTATCGCCGCCGATCCGGGCAGCGACATGCCGAGCGCCTCGGTGAGGCTGTTCATCGTCGTCGCGGTGCCCATCGTGTTGCAATAGCCGGTCGACGGTGCCGAGGAGGCGACGAGCTTGATGAACTCGGCCGAATCGATCTCGCCCGCTGCCATCATCTGGCGCGCCTTCCACACGATCGTGCCCGAACCGGTGCGCTCGCCCTTGTGCCAGCCGTTAAGCATCGGCCCGACCGAAAGCGCGATCGCCGGAATGTTCACGGTTGCCGCCGCCATCAGACAGGCGGGCGTTGTCTTGTCGCAGCCGATCGTCAGCACCACGCCGTCGAGCGGATAGCCGTAGAGCAGTTCGACCAGGCCGAGATACGACAGGTTGCGGTCCAGGCCCGCGGTCGGGCGCTTGCCGGTTTCCTGGATCGGATGGACCGGGAATTCGATGGCGATGCCGCCCATCTCGCGGATGCCCTCGCGCACGCGCTCGGCCAGTACGAGGTGATGACGGTTGCAGGGGCTGAGGTCGGAACCGGTCTGCGCGATGCCGATGATCGGTTTGCCCGATTGCAGCTCTTCGAGGCTCAGCCCGAAGTTCAGATAGCGCTCGAGATAGAGCGCGGTCATGTCGATGTTGTCCGGGTTGTCGAACCAGGCGCGGCTACGGAGTTTGGGTGGCGTGTGGCTCATAGCGTTTCCCGTGGGCGTTAGGCGCCGATCGCATTGACGGCTGTAAGCGCGAGATATACTCATACAATTACAGAATCAATCAACACGTGAGGGTGTGTGGCAGGTCCAATCATGAATTCGGGAGGTGCCGCCCCGGTGGCTACCTCGGGTGGCACGCGGTCCTACGGCCCGGCGCTGACGTTGCTGGCCACATTGTTTTTCATGTGGGGCTTCATCACCGTCATTAACAACACGCTGCTGCCGCATCTTCGCGCCGTGTTCGACCTCAGCTATCTTCAGACCACGCTGATCGAGTCGGTATGGTTCATCGCCTATTTCTTCGCCTCGATCCCGTCGGCGAAGCTGATCGAGCGCATCGGTTACCAGAAGTCGCTCGTCACCGGCCTCGCCATCATGGCGGCGGGTGCGCTCGGCATGATCCTCGCCGCGTCGATCCCGTCTTATGGCGTGACGCTCGTCATGCTGTTCGTCATCGCCAGCGGCATCACTCTGCTTCAGGTCGCAGCCAACCCGTATGTCGCGGTGATCGGTTCGCCCGAAACGGCCTCGTCGCGGCTCAACCTGGTGCAAGCCATGAACTCGGCCGGTACGATGCTTGCGCCGGCGTTCGGCGCGTACCTCATCCTCGGTCGCTCGGTCAGCGGCACCGCCAAGGCAGACCGCATCCTGACCCCGGCGGAGCGACTGGCGGACGCACATTCGGTGGTGCTGCCCTATCTGCTCGTCGCGGGCGTGCTCGTGGTGCTGGCGGTGGTGATCGCGCGCTTCCCGCTGCCGGTGATCGGCCAGAACGCGACCAGCCGCGTCGCCGCCGAGGAGCGCAAGCACCTGTCGCTGTGGAAGCACCGCGCGCTGGTGCTCGGCATCCCGACGATGGTCGCCTACCTGCTCGCCGAGATCGGCGTCGCCAACCTGTTCGTCAACTTCGTCAGCCAGCCGAACATCGCCGATCTGACGCATGAGCAGGCGGGGCAATATCTGACGCTGCTGTGGGGCGGGATGATGGTCGGCCGCTTCGCCGGCTCGGCGATCATGCAGAAGTTCCGCGCCGAAAACGTGTTGGCGGTGTTCGCCGGTTTTGCGCTGCTGGTGATGCTCGTCGTACTCAGCACGACCGGGCATGTCGCGATGTGGGCGCTGATTGCGGTCGGGCTGTTCCACTCGATCATGTTCCCGACGATCTTCACGCTCGCGATCCGCGGCCTCGGTCCGTTGACCGAAGAGGGGTCTGGCCTGATGATCATGGCGATCGCGGGCGGTGCGCTGGTGTTCGTGCAGGGCATCCTGGCCGACAATTACGGCCTGCAATCGTCGTTCCTGCTGACGGCGGCATGTGAGGTCGTGGTGCTGGCATACGCGTTGTGGGGCTGCCGCTCCGCCGTGGACGATACCAAATGACCGTTGCCATCGAACCCCGGCTGGTGTGGCCGGTCGCCGCCACTCTGGGTGAGGGGCCGGCGTGGATCGGACGCGAAAATGCGCTCTGGTTCGTCGATATCAAGGGCGGCAAGGTTCACCGCTACGATCCGGCGACGGACGATCGCCAGTCGTTCGATGTTGGCGGCATGCCGAGCTTCCTGGTGCCGGCCGAGGGCGGCAAGCTGCTGGTGGGCTCGGTCGACGGGCTGTACCTGCTCGAAGACGGAAAGCTGACCGGGCCGGTCGCCAAGATCGACATGCCCGCGCACAACCGCACCAACGACGCCACCGTCGATGCTTCGGGCCGGTTGTGGTTCGGTACGATGGACAATGAGGAAGAAGCGCTTACCGGCGCGATTCACCTGTTCGACGCGGTCGATCTGCGGCCGGTCGGTGGCGATTGCGTGATCACCAACGGCCCGGCGATCTCCGCCGACGGCGGGACGATCTACCATGTCGATACGCTCGGCCGCACGATCTACCGCTGCGATATTTCCGGCGGCACCAGTCTGGCGAAGGGCGAGGTGTTCGTCACCATTGCCGAGAAGGACGGCCACCCGGACGGCGTGACGCTCGATTCCGAAGGGTGTCTGTGGGTCGGCCTGTGGGGTGGTTGGCAGGTGCGGCGGTACGCGCCGGACGGCACGTTGCTGGCAACCGTGGCGATGCCGTGCGCGAACTGCACCAAGGTCGCGTTTGGCGGCCCGGACCTGCGCACCGGCTACGTCACGACCGCGCGCAAGGGCTTGTCGGAGGCGGACCTGAACGGCCAGCCGCTCGCTGGCGGGCTGTTCGCGTTCGACGCACCTGCGCCCGGCGTGGCGCTGCCCGAGATGCGCTTGCCGGCGTGAGCGGGTATCGGGTTCTCGGCGACTGGGGCACCACGCGCCTGCGGCTGTTCCGCGTCGAAGACGGCGCGGTGACCGATCGCGTTTATGGCGACGGCATCGGCACACCCGGGATCGCGCCCGAGGCGGTGCTGCGCGACACGCTTGCCGGCTGGATCGCAAAAGGCGCGCCCGAGTCGATCCGGCTGTGCGGTATGGTCGGCGCGCGCGACGGCTGGCGCGAGGTTCCCTATACCGATTGCCCCGCCACCCGCACCGAATGGCTGGCTGCGGCGACCACGCTGACGCTCGACGGCGTGCCGGTCGAGATCATGGCCGGGCTCGCCTGTGTCGATGCCGAGAGCGTGCCCGACGTGATGCGCGGCGAGGAAACGCAACTCTACGGCGCGCTGGCGCTCTCGCCGGAGCTGGCGTCTGGTCGGCACATCGTGATCCTGCCGGGCACGCACAGCAAATGGGCGGTGATCGAGGATGGCGCGATCACCGGCGTCCGCACCATCCTGACCGGTGAGTTGTTCGCGCTGCTGCGCCAGCATTCCACGCTCGCGCGCGGTCTCGCCGCCGGTGATGCCGTTGTCGAGGCGGAGGGTTTTGCTGCCGGTCTCGTTCGCGCCGAACGCGGCGTCCTGAGTGGTCTGTTCGGTGCGCGCGCGATGCAGTTGCGCGGCGGCAAGACGCCCGATTGGGCGCTTGGGTATCTGTCCGGTCTCGTCATCGGGGGCGAAATCGCCGAGATGCGCGCTACGCTGGCGGATGCGAGCGGCGTGACGATCATTGGCGATCCGCGTCTCGCCGACCTATATACACAGGCGTTCGCGCAGCATGACATTGCGGTGCAGCGCCTCGACGGCGATGCCTGTGTGCTTGCCGGACTGTCGTAAGGAGATTTCATGACGCTCGACGAACTGCTCGCCGAGGGCGTGCCCCCGGTCGCCGCGATCCTGCGCGGCCTGCGCCCGGATGAGGCGCTCGATGTCGCCGCCGCGCTGATCGACAACGGCGTGCGCATCCTCGAAGTGCCGTTCAACTCGCCCGAACCGCTCAAGAGCATCGCCGCCATCACCGAGGCGTTCGGCGATCGCGCGCTGATCGGCGGCGGCACCGTGCTGACCGTCGAGGCGGTCGAGGCGCTGGCGGGAGTCGGCGGCCGGTTACTGGTGACGCCCAACACCAACCCCGCGGTGATCGCGCGCGGTGTCGCGCTCGGGCTGGAGGCGCTGCCTGGCTTCATGACGCCGAGCGAGGCGTTTCAGGCGATTGCCGCCGGTGCGCGGCGGCTGAAGCTATTCCCCGGCGCCAGCCTCGGCCCCGCGTACCTGAAGGCGGTGCGCGACGTGTTGCCACGCGACGTGAAGGTCTGGGCGGTCGGCGGGACCAACGCCGACACCTTGCAGGACTGGCTCGACGGCGGCGCGGAGGGCATCGGCGTCGGTGGTGCGCTGTTCAAGCCGGGCGACAGCGCCACGGTGGTTGGCGAGCGTGCGGCGGCGCTGACGGCGGCGTGGCGGGCCACAAGGGCCTAGCAGCAACTGCCACCGAAGGCTCACGGACCGTCTCTCGCGTTGGAACAGACGGCCCGGGCAACTACCCGGACCGTCTTGGGCCCTTGTTAGCGCTTAGTCGTGCTCGCGGTCGCCGGCGCCCATGTAGAGCTCGCTGCCGGTGTCCTTGAACACCTGGCTCATCGCCGCCATGCCCGCCTCGGCCTCGTCGGCTGCGACGAACGTTGCGACCGGTGCGTTCTGCTTGGCGGCAAAGTCCCTGACCTCCTGCGTGATCTTCATCGAGCAGAACTTCGGCCCGCACATCGAGCAGAAATGCGCGCTCTTGGCGCCTTCCGCCGGCAAGGTCTGGTCGTGATACTGCTCGGCCGTGTCGGGATCGAGCGAGAGGTTGAACTGGTCGCGCCAGCGGAATTCGAAACGCGCGCGTGAGAGCGCATCGTCGCGCAGCTTGGCGGCGGGGTGGCCTTTCGCCAGATCGGCCGCGTGTGCCGCCAGCTTGTACGTCACCACGCCGACCTTGACGTCGTCGCGGTCGGGCAAGCCGAGATGTTCCTTGGGCGTGACATAGCAGAGCATCGCGGTGCCGAACCAGCCGATCATGGCCGCACCGATGCCGCTGGTGATGTGATCGTAGCCCGGAGCGATATCCGTCACGAGTGGCCCGAGCGTGTAGAACGGCGCCTCACCGCAGGCGGCGAGTTGCTTGTCCATATTCTCCTTGATCTTGTGCATCGGCACATGGCCAGGGCCTTCGATCATCACCTGCACGTCCTGCTCCCACGCGCGCTTGGTAAGTTCGCCGAGCGTGTAGAGTTCGGCGAACTGCGCCTCGTCATTGGCGTCGGCGTTGGAGCCGGGGCGCAGGCCGTCACCGAGCGAATAGGCGATGTCATACGCCTTCATGATCTCGGTGATCTCGTCGAAGCGCTCGTAGAGGAAGCTCTCCTTGTGGTGCGCGAGGCACCACTTCGCCATGATCGAGCCGCCGCGCGAAACGATCCCGGTGACGCGCTTCGCCGTCATCGGGATGTAGGGTAAGCGCACGCCGGCGTGGATGGTGAAGTAATCCACACCCTGTTCGGCCTGCTCGATCAGCGTATCGCGGAAGATCTCCCACGTCAGATCCTCGGCGACGCCGCCGACCTTCTCCAGCGCCTGATAGATCGGCACGGTGCCGATCGGCACGGGCGAATTGCGGATGATCCATTCGCGCGTGTCGTGGATGTTGCGGCCGGTCGACAGGTCCATCACCGTGTCCGCGCCCCAGCGGATCGACCAGACCATCTTGTCGACCTCGCTTGCCACGTTCGAAGCGACCGCCGAGTTGCCGATGTTGGCATTGATCTTGACGAGGAAGTTGCGCCCGATCGCCATCGGCTCGCTTTCGGGGTGGTTGATGTTCGACGGGATGATCGCGCGGCCACGTGCAACCTCGTCGCGGACGAACTCGGGCGTCACGTAATCGGGGATCGACGCGCCCCAATCCTGCCCGTCGCGGATCAGCTTCTCCTTTGCCTCTGCACGGCCGAGGTTCTCGCGGATCGCGACATATTCCATCTCAGGCGTGATGATGCCGCGACGCGCGTAGTGCATCTGGCTGACGTTCATGCCCGATTTGGCGCGAAGCGGACGCTTCACGACGTTCGGATATTGCGGTACGCCAGCGGAGCGATCGGGGCCGGACAACCCGTTGTCTTCAGGCCGGATTTCGCGCGCATCATAGCGTTCGACATCGCCGCGCGCCTCGATCCAGCCGCGGCGCAGTTCGGCCAACCCTGTGTTGATGTCGATCAGCGCGTCCGGGTCCGTGTAGGCGCCCGAGGTGTCGTAGACGCGCAGCGGCGGCTCGCCGCAGCCGGGTTCGAGGTGGATCTCGCGCATCGCCACGCCCGCACCGGGGATGTTGGGCGAAGCGACGTGGATTTTGCGGGAACCCCGGATCGGTCCGGTAGTCACGCCAATTTCGGTTCGGGTGGGAAGGTCGGCCATACGTCGTCTCCTCAAATGAGAGAAAACGGGCTGTGGCAGACCGCTCCCTCCCTACGCCGGTAAGCCCTTGCGGGGCCGGATCAGGTTCAACGGGTCGAGCGGAATTGCACCGCCCCTCTCAGCCTCAAGGCTCCCCGGGGAATGGCGCCATGATAGGGTAGGTGGGCGATCCCGTCCAGCCCCGCTGCGGCGGCAAGACCAGCGCGAATCTTCGCATCCTACTATGTCCAACTCCGACTATTCTCCGCAATGTCGATTGCGTTCGACAGCAACCGGGGGATCATCATGACCAGAAATGTCAAAGTTCTAGGGCCACTTTGCACGGCCGCCTTCTTGCACCTCGGCACCGCTGCCGTCGCGCAGACTTCGCCGGCGGGACCGGCACCGGTCACCAAAAGCGGTCAGGAACCGCTAAGCGATATCAATTGCAACGGTGAAAACTTCGGTCCGGCAACACCCTATCCAGGCTCGACGTTCAGCAACGCGCCCCGCTGCGCGGTCAACGGCACGCGCACGATCACCACTCTCGACCAAACGCGCACCGCCACCACGCTGACCGGCGACTACCGCGTAAACTTCGCCGGAACGCTGACGGTGGACGGCGTACCGATCGCCGCGCCGGGGTCGTTCGTCCAACTCGATGCGGGGAACTACTTTCCGCCGGCCACCGTGACGCTGGCGTCGCAATACACCGGTTCGTACACTAACGTGCCGCTCTCCGCCCTGCCGAAAAGCGGCAACCCAAACGACTTCGCCTATTTCAGCCGGTACAGTGATTTCGCAAACGACGTGCAGTCGATCGCGTTCAGCAGCGGTGGCATCGCGACCGATGCCACCGGCAAACATCAATACACCTACACCTTGGCTGCGGCGGACCCGACCGCGATTACAGGTGGCAACAGCACCGCTTTGACCGGCAACTATAAACAGAATGACGGCACCGCGATCGTCTACGGCAAGATCACCGGTGCGGCCACATTGCTCAGCGCGCCACCGCCGAGCACCGCCACGCCGCCAACGTCGACGCCGAATGCCTACGCGTCCCCGTACGCGCTGCAGTACCAGACCAGCGCGCGTGAGACGACCCGGCTCGACGAGAACGGCCTCACCACGCCGACGATCTCGGTCAGCGGCGGGATTTCGATGAACGGCAGCAAGGTTGCCGGGCTCGCAGACGGCACCGATCCCGCCGACGCGGTGAACAAACGCCAGCTCGACGCGGAGGTTGGCACGCGTGCGGCAGCGGATACGCAACTGGCGGCGGGTATCGCCAGCGAGGCAACGACGCGAGCGGCGCAGATCGACGCGGAGGCGGGCACGCGTGCGGCAGCGGATACGCAGCTGGCGGCGGGGATCGCCAGCGAGGCGACGACGCGAGCGGTGCAGATCGACGCGGAGGCTGGTACGCGTGCGGCAGCGGATACGCAGCTGGCGGCGGGGATCGCCAGCGAGGCGACGACACGAGCGGCGCAGATCGACGCGGAGGCGGGCACGCGTGCCGCAGCGGATACGCAGCTGGCGGGCGGGATCGCTACCGAAGCCGTAACGCGAGCTTCGCAGATCAACGCGGAGGCAAGCGCGCGCCAGATCGGCGATACCGCACTCAACCAGATGATCGCCGACGAGGCGACGATCCGCGCCGGAGCCGATGCGCGGCTCTCCCAGCGGGTCGATGCCAGCGAAAAGGTCGACAATGCACTGGCGCAGGGGCTTGCGTCTGAATCCGCCGCGCGCATTGCCGCCGACACCGCCTTGTCGGCGCGGATCGACGCGGTCGGGACGCGGCTCGATCAGGTCGACTCGCGCTTGTCCCGGCTCGATCGCAAGGTGTCGAGTTCGACCGCCGTCGCGGTGGCGCTGGGCGGGGGCACGTTCCTGCCCGACCTGCGCTACAACCTGACTGCGAACGTCGCTACCTACGACGGCGCACAGGCGGCGGCTGTGCAGTTCGGGGCGATGGTCGGCCCGAAGATGGCGGTCAATGCCGGCGTGGCGACCGGCTTCAACAAGGGCGGCAAGACCGCCGCGCGCGCCGGCTTTACGATCGGCTGGTGACACAAGGCCGCGCGGGGTCGAGAGCCCCGCGCGGCCTTGTCAGGCTCAAGCGTTGCTGGCTGCGCTCGTCTTGATGTTGCCGTTGACGCCTGCGGGGAAGAACCCGCCCGACGTAACCGCCGCACTGTTGAGGAACAGGACGTTGAGCACCTGCCCGGCAGTGCGCGTGTAGACCCGACCGTTGGCGTCGACCGGCGCGATGTTGGCGGCGGTGGTGGTGCCGGTGATGCCCTGATCGATATCGGCCGATCCGTCGAGGCCGTCACGCGCGTTGCTGAACTGGCCGGCGGCGGTGCCCTGGCCCATCGTGTACAGCGTCGTGCGGATCAGCGCGGCATGGTAGGATTGCGTCGCGAGCATGCCCGCCACCGCATCCAGGTACAGCACGCTGGTGAGCAGCGTCGACACACCCTTCAACGCGGTGACCACGAGATCCTTGAAGACGAACGTGGCGAGCAGGAAGTTGAGGTCGCTCGCATACGGATCGAACGTCACGCCGGCTGCCGCGTAGCCACCAAGCTGCGCGATCCTGGTGAAGGCACCGCTGGCACCGCCGTCGATGTTCAGCGCGGGCTGTGCCCCTGCCGACGAACCGAGAGCGGAGCGCAGGAAGCGCAATTGGGCGAGGTCATCGGCCGCGATCTCGCGTGCATATTGCGCGATCGTCGGGTTGGCGAAGCTGACCGCGCGGCCGCCGGTGACCGACCCTTGCGTGCCGGTGCCGGTGAGCAGCGCCGCGCCGCCGCCCGGGAAATTACCGCTGCCCGCAGTCGTCTGGGTGTCGGCGATTGCGGAGAGGTTGGCGCCGGTCGTCACGAACGCGCCGAACTGGGCCTGGAGATATTGCAGGTTGAGCAGCAGGTTGAGCGCATCTGCATCGATGATCGCGCTGGTGCTGCTCGACGTCGGCGTCGGCGTCGGCGTTGCGGTCGTGTCGTCGCTGCTGCCGCCGCAGGCGCTGAGCAGCGCGAGGCCGCCGGCCGCCGCGCCGATCTGTGCGGTGCCGCGCAGGAAGTTGCGGCGCGCAAGGCTGCGGCGATCATCGGCGGTTTGAAGGGTATCGGTCACGGGAAAACTCTCCGGGCGAAGATTCGGGATGGCTCGGGCGATCGACTTGGCGCCGATCAGTTCGCGCCGCTGGCGACGGTGGTGCCGTTCACACCGGCGGGGAAGAAACCGCCGAGCGAGACCGACAGGCTGTTGAGATAGACGATGTTGAGCACCGCCGTTGTCGCGCGGGTAAATGTCTGCGCGTTGGCCGCGACGGGGGCGATGTTCGACACGAGATTGCCGTTCGCGTCTGTTGTCGGCGAAATGCCCTGATCGTCATCGCTGGAGCCGCCGTCGAGCGCGTCGCGCGCGTTCGAGATGGCATCGGCATTGGCGCGCAGCGTCGAGCCGCTCACCGCGCCCTTGGCGTAGAGCAGGGTGCGGATCGTGCCGGCGTGATAGGCGGTCGCGCCGAGCAGGCCGACGAGCGATTCGCGGTTGGTGGCATCGCTCACGCTGGTGACGAGGCCCTTGTAAGCGGTCGCGACGACATCCTCGAGCAGGAAGGCGGCGAGCAGGAAGTTGCTGTCGCTCGCATAGACGTCGAACCCGGCGCCCGAGGCGACAAGACCGGCGGCGCGCATCGCGGTGCTGAACGCGCTGGTCGCCATCACGTCGAGGTCGATCTTGGGCTGGGCGATCACATCCGCGCCGGCGGTGGTGCGCAGGAAGGCGACGCGCGCGGCGGCCTCGGCGGCGAATTCGCTGGCGATCTGCGCGACGACGGGATCGGTGAAGGTCGCCTGCCGCCCGCCGGTTACCGCGCCGGCGGTGCCCGCGCCGGTCAACTGCGCGGCGGGGAGGCCGGTGCCGTTCGCTGCGACGCCGTAGAACTGCGCGAGCAGATATTCGAAGTTCAGGGCAAAATTGACGATCGACGAATCGGCGACGGTATCGGCGAAAGCGACCCCGCTGATCGTGAGCGCGGCGGCACCGGTCGCGGTGATCGCGGCGGCACCGAGCGCGGAGCGGAAGAATTCACGCCGTTCGTTGCGCGGATCCTGGCGCATATCGTCACGGGTATCAGGGGCGTCCTCGTGCAGGGCAGTCATTCTCGTCCTTCCGGCGTATCACCTTGAGCCAGGGTGTGCGCCTTCGGCCAGGCCGGATGCGACACGGCCGCGCCCGCCCCGCAAGGGCAGACACGGCCGGAGTCGCAACGAAACGCACACATGCGCCCCGTAGAGACGGTTTAGAAGGTGTACGCAAGCCCGGCTGCGCCGAGCCACTGGTTCGGGTTGCCGGCGGTGCGCACGATCGGGCTGTACGAATAGCTGCCGAGCAGGCGCGAATAGGCCCCGCCCGCGATCAATTTCACGCCGTGCAGCAGGTCACCGGTCAGCGCGTATGTGAAATAGCCGCCGATCTGGTAATTCTTCCAGCCGGCGCGGGCATTGTAGACCGGCAGGCCGCTCGTTACGCTCTGACCCGGCGTGATACTGAAATAGGTGTGCGCATAGCCGCTTTCGACATGCGATGCGGTGGCGGTGAGGCCGACCGCCGCCTTGCGGCTGAGCGGCGTCAGATAGTTGATCGACGGCTGCCAGATGCCGCTGTCATGCACGTTCGAGACGTCGTGGCGGTAGCTGAGCGACACCGACACCTTGTCATACGGGCTGGTGATGACGCCGGTCTTGCCGATACCGACATAGCCGCCGAGTTCGATCGCGTTGTCGATCTTGCCAAGGTTGCGCACGCTGATGTCGTCGATGTTCTTGCGCGTGCCGCGATCGAAATTGAGCACGCCGATCGGGCCGAGCTGGAAGTCGATCGTCTGGCCGGGACGGTTCGGGATCAGATCGATTTGCGCCCGGTTGCCGATGACGGAGAAGTTGAAGCCCTTGAACTGGCCGATGATGGCGGGCGCAGGCGTGAAGCGATAGTCGTTCGAGCCCTCGTAATCCGGGATGTAAACGCCCGCGATGCCGACGGTGACGTTGTCGCCGTCCAGCTTCGCCGCGAGATCGGCATTGCCGGCCGCAGCCTGGTTCTGCGCGAAGGCCGGCATGGCGGCAAGCAACGCCGCGACCGGCATGGCGGCGGCAAGACCGCGGCGGAAGAACTTCGACACTGGCAGCTCCCTGTCTGTAACAATCGGTATAGATTGCCGCGTAACGCCGCGTTGCACCAATTGGCTCCGCACCTGTCACGACGGCAACGGCATTTCATCGAAAGCGTGACAATCCGGCCACGCCTGCGGGTCGTTGCAGGGCCGTAAAGAGTCCGGCGCGGCCGTTCAAGAGCGGCGTCGCATTCGCCGCCGCAGCAGCGCAGGTGCCAGCCGCGCCGCCACTGCCATCACATGCGCGGTGCGACCGATATAGGTGTGGATGCGCCTGCCGTGCACGGCGCCCCATGCCGCCTGCGCGACCGTCTCGACCGGGGTTATCTCCAGTCCCGCCGCCGCGACCGTTTGCCGGATCGTATGTCGCCCCGCCGGCCCGTCGAGCAACGGCGTTTCGATGAAGGCGGGCACGAGATTGCGCACGCGGATGCCGTCCTGTGCCCATTCGCCGTCGAGCGCCTCGCTCAACCCGCGCACCGCGAATTTGGTGGCGGAATAGGTGGCGAGTCCGGCGCTACCATAGATCGCCGAGGCGGAGGCGATGTTGAGCAGGCAGCCGCGCGGGCTGCGGGCGAGATAGGCGTGACCGATCTTGGCGCCGTTGATCACGCCGGTAAGGTTGATCGCGATCGTCCGGTCGATCGCGTCGAAGCCGGTGTCGATCAATGCGCCGCCGGTGCCGATGCCCGCGTTGTTGAACAGCACGTCGAGTGCACCGCCCGTCAGCGCGGTGAACGCGTCGAGCGCCACGACCCAGGCGGCGCGGTCGCGCACGTCCATGACGTAGCTGTCGCTCATACCGGTCGGGAGCAGCGCCTGCGTCGCGGCAAGCCCGGCGGCGTCGATGTCGGCAAGCCCGACGCGCCAGCCACGGCCTGCGAACAGGATCGCGGTGGCGCGGCCGATGCCGGAGGCGGCGCCGGTGATGAAGATGGTGTTCGACATGGCCTTAGTCTCCGCCAAGTCGATCGCGCGGGCAAGGCAGGGGGGAGGCGATTGCGTGCCGGGGCGACGTTTCGCGTTTGACGCGTCCCCGCACCTCCCGCACAACCGCAGCCGATGGCAGTCTCCCGCGAAACCGGTCCCCCGGTCGCCCTTGTCGGCGTTTCCAAGATGTATGCCGGCGGTGCGGTCGCGGTTGACGACGTTTCGATCGAGATCGTTGGCGGCAGCTTCGTCGCACTGGTCGGCGCGTCGGGATCGGGGAAGTCGACGCTGCTCAAGATGGTCAACCGCCTGATCGAACCGAGCCGGGGCACCATCCGCATCGCGGGCGCCGACGTGACCGATGGCGCCGCGTTCGCGCTGCGGCGGCGCATCGGCTACGTGTTCCAGAACATCGGGTTGTTCCCGCATCTGAGCGTGGCGGAGAACATCGCGATCGGTCTGCGGCTGACCGGGGAGAAGGACCAGCAAGGCCGCATTGCCGAGCTGCTCGAGCTGGTCGATCTGCCGCCGGATTTCGCAAAGCGGATGCCCGACGCGCTGTCGGGCGGCCAGCGCCAGCGCGTGGGTGTTGCGCGCGCGCTCGCGCTCGAACCCGGGCTGATGTTGATGGACGAGCCGTTCGGCGCGCTCGATCCCGTTACCCGCGACCAGTTGGGCGTGGCGATCCGGGCGCTGCACGACCGGCTTGGCCTCACCACCATCATGGTGACGCACGACATGGCCGAGGCGCTGATCCTCGCCGACCGCGTGCTGGTGATGGCGGGGGGCCGCATCGTGGCGGATGCGATCCCGGCGGCGTTGCTGGCGGGGAAGGGTGGCGCGGAGGCGGATGCGCTGGTCGCGGTGCCGCGCGAACAGGCGCGGCGGCTGCGTGAGATCGGCGAACGGCTATGAGCAGGCATCTCTCCGTGTGGGCGGGGTCGGTCTCGAAATGACCGCCTTTTTCGATGCGCTGCAGCGCGTGCCGCCGCTACTTGCGCAACACCTGCTGCTGTCGCTTTCCGCGTTGCTGCTCGGCATAGCCGTCAGCCTGCCGCTGGCGATCGTATCGGCGAGGCGTCCGCAGGTGGCGCGCGTGGCGCTCGGCTTCGCCAGTCTGATCCAGACGATCCCGACGCTCGCGTTGCTGGCGCTGTTCTATCCGCTGCTGCTGTCGCTCTCCACGCTGGTGGGCGGGGGGATACCCGCGCTCGGCTTCGTGCCGTCGCTGCTTGCGCTCACGCTGTACGCGCTGCTGCCGATCCTGCGCAACGCCGTCACCGGGCTGACCGGGCTCGACCCTGCGATTGTCGAGGCGGCGGACGGCGTGGGGATGACCGCGTGGCAGAAGCTGCGGCTGGTCGAGGCGCCGCTGGTCGCGCCAGTGGTGATGGCCGGTATCCGCACGGCGGCGGTCTGGACGATCGGCGCGGCGACGCTGTCCACCACGGTCGGCCAGCCGAGCCTTGGCGACATGATCTTTGCCGGCCTTCAGACGCAGAACTGGGCGCTGGTGCTGGCCGGATGTTTCAGCGCGGCGTCGCTGGCGCTGGCGGTGGACGGTCTGCTTGGCCTGGTCGAGCATGGCATTGCTGCGCGGCGGCGCGGGCGCGTGTGGGGTGCGCTCGCCGTGCTGGCGGTGGCAGTGGCGCTCGCTCTTGCGCCGATGTGGGTGCAAGGTGGTGGCAAGCGCGTGGTGATCGGCGCCAAAAGCTTTTCCGAGCAATATATCCTGTCGCGCGTGATCGGGCACCGGCTGGAGACGGCGGGCTATCAAGTCGAGTACCGCGAAGGGCTGGGCTCGGGCGTGGCGCTGAACGCGCTGTCGGGCGGCACGATCGACGTGTACGTCGATTATACCGGTACGATCTGGGCCGACACGATGAAGCGCAGCGACGTGCCGCCGCGAGGTGCGATCCTGACGGGCGTGCGCGACTGGGCGGCGAAGACGCGCGGCGTGACGGTGCTGGGCAAACTGGGCTTCGAGAATGCCTATGCGTTCGCGATGCGGGGCGACGATGCGGCGCGACGCGGCGTGAAGACGATCGCGGATCTCGTCCCGATCGCGCACAGTCTGCGGCTGGCGACCGATATCGAATTCCTCGACCGGCCGGAATGGGCGGCGGTGAAGCGGGCCTATGGTCTCGAGTTCGGTTCGGCGCATCCGTACCAGCCGACCTTCATGTACCGCGCGCTCGAAAGCGGCGCCGCCGACGTGATCCCGGCCTTCTCCTCCGACGGGCGGATCGCGGCGGACAGGCTGACGGTTCTGGCCGATCCGAAGGGTGCGATCCCGGGATACGACGCGATCCTGCTGCTGTCGCCGGCCCATGCGCACGATGCGCGGTTCCAGGCGGCGCTGCGGCCGTTGATCGGGCGCGTTCCCGTCGCGGCGATGCGGCAGGCGAACTATCTGGTCGACCGGGATGCCGACAAGCAGTCACCCGAAGCGGCGGCGCGGTGGCTGGAGAAGCGGGTGGGGTTGTGACGGAGGCTTTCGTCCGTCGGCAGGCACCGCCACGTTACCTACGATTGCAATTTAGGCGGGGACAAGAGCGTTGGACAGTGCCTCCGCTCCGGCGCGTTCTTCGGTCCTGAACCGGCGTTTCCGCCGCGCCTGATCACGTCCCGTTGTGGGGTGAAAGTCGCCCCTCGCAGGTGTCGCCCGTCAGCCTCGGCCGCGCACCGCCGTCAGGAAGTAATCCAGGCTAAGATCGTCCGACAGCACGAAGCCCTTGGCCGGCGAGAAGGACAGGCCGCGCCGGTCGATCACGCGCATTCCCGCCGCCGTCAGCAGCGCCTCCAGCTCGGCGGGGGTCAGGAACTTGTCCCAGTCGTGCGTGCCCTTGGGGATCCGCCCCGAGCCTTCGCCTAGCGTGATCATCGCCAGCCGCGAGACTGGCGTGCGGTTGGGCGTGGAGACCACCAGCAGCCCGCCTTCGGCCAACGCGCCGACCAGCCCGGCAACGAAGCCGGCGGGATCGGTGACGTGCTCGATCACCTCCATGCTGGTGACCAGATCGAAGCGGTCGTCGCCGAGCCCCTCGACGCTGCCGGCGCGGTAATCGATCGCGAGGCCGGAGGCGGCGGCGTGGGTGGCGGCGGCGGCGATGTTTTCCGGCGCGGCGTCGATCCCGGTCACGCTCGCGCCCAGCCGGGCGAGCGGTTCGCACAACAGCCCTGCGCCGCAGCCGACGTCGAGCGCGCGTTTCCCGGCGAGCGGGGTAAAGCTCGCCGCATCGCCACCGAAATGCGCGTCGATCTGTTCGCGAAGGTAGCGCAGCCGCGGCGGATTGAGCCGGTGCAGCATCGCGGAACTGCCCTTTGGGTCCCACCATTCGGCGGCAAGCGTGCCGAAATGGGCGGCTTCCTTCGGGTCGATCGTCGTTGCCGTCATGAATTCACCTGTTTGGGAAGGTTGCGCGCGCGTCCGACGTCACCCGGGTGCGGTAAGCGGCTTAGCTGGGCTTTGCAGGCCCGAACCTTAGCTTGGCTTGCCATCGCTCCGCGTGGTTCCTATCAGGACGTCCCTTCCAACCCAAGGATTTTGCGACACCCCAATGGCCCGCATCGTGATGAAATTCGGCGGCACCTCGATGGCCGGCATGGAACGCATCCGAAGTGTGGCGGCGCGGGTGAAACGCGAGGTCGAGGCGGGCAATCAGGTCGCGGTGGTCGTCTCGGCGATGGCGGGCGAGACCGACCGGCTGGTCGGCTTCTGCCGGGAGGCGTCGTCGCTGTACGAGCCCAAGGAATATGACGTGGTGGTCTCGGCCGGCGAACAGGTGACGAGCGGCTTGCTGGCGATCGCCTTGCAGGCGGCCGGCGTGCCGGCGCGCAGCTGGCTCGGTTGGCAGCTCCCCATCCACACCTCTGACGCGCACGCCTCCGCCCGCATCGGCACGATCGACACCGAGGCGCTCGACGCGAGTCTCGCGCGCGGCGAGGTGGCCGTGATCCCCGGCTTCCAGGGTGTGACCGACGACCAGCGCATCACCACGCTCGGTCGCGGCGGATCGGACACGTCGGCGGTTGCGGTCGCGGCGGCGATGAAGGCGGATCGCTGCGACATCTACACCGACGTGGACGGGGTCTACACCACCGACCCGCGCATCGTGCCGCGCGCGCGCAAACTGAAGCGCGTGACCTATGAGGAAATGCTCGAACTCGCCAGCGTCGGCGCCAAGGTGTTGCAGACGCGATCGGTGGGTCTGGCGATGAAGGAACAGGTCCGCGTACAGGTGCTGTCGTCGTTCACCGGCGAGGACGCACCGATGGCCGATACACTGCCCGGCACGATGATCGTCGGGGAAGAGGAGATAGACGACGTGGAAC
>Ga0265798_10001588_pt1 | contig 35188 bp, 24 predicted proteins | sample P3T30metagenome_FD_192430 | JGI IMG/M metagenome (GOLD analysis project Ga0265798, IMG submission 192430) | Plant litter microbial communities from East Loma Ridge, Irvine, California - P3 T30 | ecosystem: Environmental > Terrestrial > Plant litter > Unclassified | place: USA: California...
GACAGCGAGACGCCGCGCAGCGTGTGCGCCGCGCCGTAGTACTGGTTCACCTGTTCAACCTGCAGCATCGCTACCTCCCTAAATACACTTCGATGACACGTTCATGCGCCTGCACCTCGTCCATGCGGCCTTCGGCCAGCACCGCCCCCTCGTGCAGCACGGTCACCTTGCCGCGCTGCGCGATCTCGGCCACGAAACCCATGTCGTGCTCGACCACCATGATCGAATGCTTGCCGCGCAATTCGTTCAGCAGTTCGGCCGTGCGCGCCGTCTCGGCGTCGGACATGCCGGCCACCGGCTCGTCCAGCAGGATCAGCTGCGGCTCCTGCATCAGCAGCATGCCGATCTCCAGCCACTGCTTCTGGCCGTGCGACAGCAGCCCGGCCAGCCGGTCTTCCTGGCCGTGCAGGCGGATCAGGCGCAGGATGGCGTCGATCCGGTCCTGCTGTTCGGACGTCAAGCGCGCGAACAGGGTCGGCCGCACCCGCTTGTCCATCTTCATCGCCAGTTCCAGGTTCTCGAACACGGTGTGCTGCTCGAACACGGTCGGGCGCTGGAACTTGCGGCCGATGCCGGCGTGGGCGATCTCGTATTCGGTCATCCGCGCCAGGTCATGCGACTGGCCGAACCAGGCCTGCCCCGCGGTCGGCCGCGTCTTGCCGGTGATGACGTCCATCATCGTGGTCTTGCCGGCGCCGTTCGGACCGATGATGCAGCGCAGTTCGCCGACCGAGATGTCCAGCGTCAGCTTGTTCAGCGCGCGGAAGCCATCGAAGGAGACCGTGACGTCGTCCAGGTAGAGGATGGCGCCGTGGCGGGTGTCGACGCCCTCGGGCTTGACGCTCATGTCCAGGCTCATGCCGCTTCCTCCTTGACCTCGACCTTGGCCCCGGCCCTTGCTGCCGGCCGCAGGCGCGCCAGCAGCGGCAGCGTGCCCAGGATGCCCTTGCGCATGAACAGCGTGACCAGGATGAACAGCAGCCCGAGCGCGAACAGCCACAGGTCCGGGAAGGCCGCCGTGAACCAGCTTTTCAGGCCGTTGACGGCAAAGGCGCCGATGATCGGCCCGGCCAGCGTGCCGCGCCCGCCGATCGCCACCCACACCACCATCTCGATCGAATTCGCCGGCGACATCTCGGACGGGTTGATGATGCCGACCTGCGGCACGTACAGCGCCCCGGCGATGGCGCACAGCACCGCCGACAGCGTCCACACGAACAGCTTGAAGGCCAGCGGATCGTAGCCGATGAACATCAGGCGCGATTCGGCATCGCGCACGCCCTGCAGCACGCGGCCCAGCTTGGAGCGCACGATCCAGCGGCACAGCAGCAGCGCGCCGACCAGCAGCGCCAGCGTGGCCAGGTACAGCGCCGTGCGCGTGCCCGGCGCCGTGATCGGAAAGTCCAGGATACGCTTGAAGTCCGTAAAGCCGTTGTTGCCGCCGAAGCCGGTGTCGTTGCGGAAGAACAGCAGCATGCAGGCGTAGGTCAGGGCCTGGGTGATGATCGAAAAGTACACCCCCTTGATGCGCGAGCGGAAGGCGAACCAGCCGAACACGAAGGCGATCAGGCCGGGCACCAGCACCACCAGCAGCATGCAGTACCAGAAGTGGTCGGTAAAGGCCCAGTACCAGGGGTAGCCCTTCCAGTCCAGGAAGACCATGAAGTCCGGGAGCACGCTGCCATAGCTGCCGTCGCGGCCGATGGCGCGCATCAGGTACATGCCGTGGGCATAGGCGCCGAGCGCGAAGAACAGGCCGTGGCCGAGCGACAGGATGCCGGTGTAGCCCCACACCAGGTCCAGCGCCAGCGCCGCCAATGCATAGCACATGAACTTGCCCACCAGGCCCATCGCATAGCCGGAGACGTGCAGCGGATGGCCGGCCGGCAGCGCCAGGTGCAAGAGCGGCAGCAGCGCCGCAACAAAGGTGCAGGCGGCCAGCACGCTCCAGCCGCGCCGAGTATATAAATGGTTCATTCGACGCTCCTGCCTTTCAGCGCGAACAGGCCTTGCGGCCGGCGCTGGATGAAGATGATGATGACGGCCAGGATGCAGATCTTGGCCATGACGGCGCCGGCCACCGGCTCCAGGAACTTGTTGAGCTCGCCCAGGCCGAGCGCGCCGATGACGGTGCCGGCCAGCTGGCCGACGCCGCCCAGCACCACCACCATGAAGGAATCGACGATGTAGGACTGGCCCAGGTCCGGCCCGACGTTGCCGAGCTGGGACAGCGCGACGCCGCCCAGGCCGGCGATGCCGGACCCGAGGCCGAAGGTCAGCATGTCGATGCGGCCGGTGGGCACGCCCACGCAGTCGGCCATGCGCCGGTTCTGCATCACGGCGCGCACGAACAGGCCGAGGCGCGTCCTGTTCAGCACCAGCCAGACCACGGCCACGACCAGCACCGCGAACGCGATGATGGCAATGCGGTTGTAGGGCAGCACCAGCGAACCGAGCACGGTCACGCCGCCCGACATCCAGGCCGGGTTGGCCACTTCGACGTTCTGGGCGCCGAAGACCGTGCGCACGGCCTGCATCAGCACCAGGCTGATGCCCCAGGTGGCCAGCAGGGTTTCCAGCGGCCGTCCATACAGCCAGCGGATCACGCTGCGTTCCAGCAGCACGCCGACCATGAATGCGACGCCAAAGCCGGCCGGCAGCGCCGCGACCAGGTACCAGTCCAGGGCGCCGGGCAGGTAATGGCGGAACAGCGACTGCACCACATAGGTCGTGTAGGCACCGATCATCAGGAGTTCGCCATGCGCCATGTTGATGATGCCCATCAGGCCGAAGGTGATCGCCAGTCCCAGCGCCGCCAGCAGCAGCACGCTGCCCAGCGAGACGCCATAGAACAGGTTGGCGATGATGTCGTTGCGCGCGCTGCGGCGGTCGATCGCGCGCAGCGTGGCTTCGGCGGCGCCGCGCAGGGCGGCGTCGCCCTCGATATGGCTGCCGTCCGGATTTTTGGCGAGCATCGCCTGCAGTTGCGGGCGCAGCGCCGGCGTGCCGCTGTCGGCCAGCGCGGCGACGGCCGCCCTGCGCCGCGCCGGGTCGCTCGACTCCAGGTCGGCGCCGGCGACCAGCTGGACCAGGATCGCGCGGATATCGGGATCGGTTTCGCGCCGCAGTGCCTGGCGCAGCAGCGGCGCCTGGGCGGCATCCGGCACCTTGCCCTGCAGCGCCTGCGCCGCGGCCAGGCGCCGCTCCGGCTCCGGCGCCAGCAGCGCCAGGCCGGACAGCGCCGCCTGCGCCGCGCCGCGCAGGCGGTTGTTGACGACGATGCCGTCGATGCCTTCCGGGACCGGCACGGTTTTCCCGGTGGCGGGGTCGAGCGCCTGGTCGCCGCGCAGGATCAGGACCTGCCCGTCCGGCGTGGCGGCCAGTTCGTCGTCCAGCAGGGCCTGCAGGACGGTGCGGGCGTCCGGCCTGCCGGTGGCGGCGATGCGCGTGACGGCATCGACGCGGGCGTCGGGGTCGTCGCCCGCCAGGGGCTGCAGCAGCGCGGGGTCGATGGCGGCGTTGGCAAGGCCCGCCAGGCACAAGGCCAGCGTAGCGAGGAGAGATGAAAACATGCGCTTCATGATGTAGCCTATTCATTTAGCACGTCGCCCCTGCGAAGGCAGGGGCCCAAGTTTGCCGCGTTCCGGCAGCTCATCCAACTTGGGGGAAATGATGCCGGGGGCATCATTTGCGCCTTCGCGGGGACGACGGTCTTGCGGTTACGGATCTTGCGGTTGCATTCGTGTATTCATATGGCCGTGCGTTCGCGCCATTACAAACTCTGCTTCCCCTCATTCCCCTTGATATAAGGGCTCCACGGCTGCGCCCTGATCGCCTCCTTGCTCTTCCACACCACCGTGAACTGCCCATCCCCCTTGATCTCGCCGATCATCACCGGCTTGTGCAGGTGGTGGTTGGTCGGGTCCATCACCAGCGTGTAGCCCGACGGCGCCTTGAAGCTCTGGCCGCCCATCGCCGCGATCACCTTGTCGGTGTCGGTCGACTTCGCCTTTTCCACCGCCTGCGCCCACATGTGGATGCCGACGTAGGTCGCTTCCATCGGGTCGTTGGTGACGGCGGTGGCGGCGTTCGGCAACTTCTTGGCGGCGGCGTAGGCCTTCCACTTCTTGACGAAGGCGGTGTTGACCGGGTTCTTGACGGACTCGAAGTAGTTCCAGGCCGCCAGGTGGCCGACCAGCGGCCTGGTGTCGACGCCGCGCAGCTCTTCCTCGCCGACCGAGAATGCCACCACCGGCACCTCGGTCGCCTTCAGGCCGGCGTTGCCCAGCTCCTTATAGAAAGGCACGTTCGAGTCGCCGTTGATGGTCGAGATCACCGCCGTCTTGCCGCCGCTCGAGAACTTCTTGATGTTGGCGACGATGGTCTGGTAGTCGGCGTGGCCGAAGGGCGTGTACAGTTCCTGGATGTCGCTGTCCTTCACGCCCTTGCTGTGCAGGTAGGCGCGCAGGATCTTGTTGGTGGTGCGCGGGTACACGTAGTCGGTCCCGAGCAGCACGAAGCGTTTCGCGCCGCCGCCATCCTTGCTCATCAGGTATTCGACGGCGGGGATCGCCTGCTGGTTCGGCGCGGCGCCGGTGTAGAACACGTTCTTCTCGAGCTCCTCGCCCTCGTACTGGACCGGGTAGAACAGCAGGCCGTTCAGCTCCTTTACCACCGGCAGCACCGACTTGCGCGACACCGAGGTCCAGCAGCCGAACACGGCGACCACCTTGTCCTTGGCGATCAGCTGGCGCGCCTTTTCGGCGAACAGCGGCCAGTTCGAGGCCGGGTCGACCACGACCGGCTCGAGCTTCCTGCCCAGCACCCCGCCCCTGGCATTGATCTCCTCGATGGCCATCAGGGCCGTGTCCTTCAGCGAGGTTTCGGAAATCGCCATCGTGCCGGACAGCGAATGCAGGATGCCGACCTTGATGGTGTCGGCGGCGTGGGCGGACAGGCCGCCGGCGAGCAGGGCGACGCCGGCGGCGGTACGTGTCAGGTGCGAGAGAAAATTGCGGCGGTTGGACATGGTTGGCCTCGTGGATGGTGGATCAGTACTGGAGTTGCAGCGTGACCGAGAACTTCGACTGGTCGGCCGCGCCGGTAACCTTGGAACGCGAATACAGCGCCGCCAGCTGGGCGTTGTAGCCGTCGATGATGTAATTGACGCCGGCATCGGCCTGGCGCGTGTCGATGCCGGTATCGGCCTCGAATTTCTGGTAGCGCACGAAAGGCTGGAAGCGCTTGACGATGTAGCCGGCGCCCGCCAGCCAGGCCTTGCCCTGCTCGGCGCGGATCACGCCATCGGTGTCGTAGTCGTACCAGGCGGCTTCCAGCGACACGGCGCCGGCCCCGGCCAGGCGCTTTTCGAGCAGGAAGTCCAGGCTCCAGGCGCGGTAGTCGCCGCGCGCCGCCGTGCTCAGGACGCCATCCTTCTGCGACCGCCCGGCCAGGCCGATGGCCAGGATGTCCCTGGTGCCGAGGTAGTTGCCGGTGCCGTAGTAGCCGGGTTCCAGGTCCCAGAAGTCGTATTGCAGGCGGCCCGCGAACATCAAGGCATCGGAACCGGACACGCCGGCGGCCCTGGCCTGGTTCTGCGTCAGCGAACCGATGCCGAAGGTGTGGCCCTCGAAGGCGCCGACCGAGTAGCCGAGCCGGCCGTCCGCCACGTTGCCCCAGACCATCACGCCATCGTCGCGGCCGCGGAAGATGCCGCCGTTGTAGCCGTAGCGCGAGGCCACGCCGGCCCAGTAGCCGCCGCCCAGCGAATAATAGGGACCGGCCATGTTGGCGCGGTCGCTCGGCGACAGCAGGCGCCCGGCCCAGATGTTGAATGCCGGCGACAGCGAGAACTGGCCGGCCGCGTCCAGCACGCGGATCTGGTCGCCGTCCCATTCGGTGTTGAACATGCCCTTGATCTGCTGGTTCAGGGACGCGCCGACGTACAGGCGCGCGCTGTCCAGGTTGAAGTCGTTCGCATGCGAGCCATCCGGCGCCCCATGCTCGATGCTGGAGTAGCTCGTTCGCATGCCGAAGCCCAGGCTGACCGACTGGTCCGGCCCGAAGCTGACGGTGGCGCCGGCCTGGGCGTCGAGCGCCGAAAGCGTACCCGCGACCGCGACCAGGGCCGCGAGCGCGGCCTTGTTCCGTGCTGATGTCATTGTCGTTCCCTAGTGATGATTTATTGTGTTGCCATCATCGCCATTGGGAACGGCCGGGAACATACGTCAGCTTACGTAGTCGCGCTTTCGGCACAGTCGACCGCCCCGGGCCGCCTGCCTTATCATGTGAACAGAATCACCAACGAGGAATTCATGCTGACCACCGCACAACGCGCGCACTACCGGCGCGACGGCTACATCGTCATCCCCGATTTCAAGCCCGCCGATGAACTCGCACGCCTGCGCCAACGCGCTGAAGCCATCGTCGACGCCTTCGACCCCGCCGAATCGCGCGCCATCTTCACCACCCGCGACCAGGCCCGCGCCAGCGACGCCTGGTTCCTCGGTTCGGACAACACGGTGCGCTGCTTTTTCGAGGAGGAAGCCTTTGGTCCGGACGGCCGGCTGAAGCAGTCCAAGGCCCTGTCGATCAACAAGATCGGCCACGCGATGCACGACCTCGACCCGGTGTTCGAAGCCTTTACGCGCGATGCGAAGCTGGCCGCGGTGGCGCGCGACCTGGGCCTGGCGCAGCCGCAAATATGGCAGTCCATGTATATTTTCAAGCAGCCCGGCATCGGCGGCGAAGTGCGCTGGCACCAGGACGCCACCTTCTTCGATTCCACGCCCATCAGCGTGACCACCTTCTGGTTCGCGCTGGAAGACGCGACACTGGACAACGGCTGCCTGTGGGTCGAGCCGGGCGGCCACCGCGGCCCGCTGCGCGAGCGTTTTCTCCGCGAGGGCGACGCCATCACCATGGAAAAGCTGGACGGCACGCCGTGGCCGGACGATTCCACGGCGGTGCCGCTGGAAGCGAAGGCCGGCAGCCTGGTGTGCTTCCATGGGCTGCTGCCGCATTACTCGGCGCCGAACCGGTCGGCCGTGTCGCGGCATGCGTTCACCCTGCATGTGACGGATGGGCGTACCGCGTATTCACCGCGGAACTGGATCCAGCGCGATGCCAGCCTGCCGGTGCGTGGCTTCGAATAAGCGGCGTTCAATCCACCGGCGGCATCCCGTAATACTCGGGCGCCCCATCCATCACCACGTCGATCCGGTCCAGCACGACGCCCGGATCGAGCGCATACACGCGCAGCGTATGCGGCCCCGGCTTCAGTTGCGCCACGCCGCTGGTGCGCACCGCCATGTTCGACAGCACCGCCTCCTTCCACGCATCGCTGCGCCCGACCGTCGTATAGTCGAACACTTCCAGCGGCCCGCCATCCAGGCTGGCCGCGATGCGCACGCGGTTGGCGGCCGTCAGCGGGTGTTCGGGCACGGTGACGAAGCGCAGCGTGGCGCCGCCCTCGGTGGCGCTCATGAAGCGGTATTCGAGCGGCTTGCCCGGCGCCTCCGGCTGGCGCGAAGGCAGGTCCAGGCGCGCGCGCATCGCCTGGCTTGACGTGCCCAGGCCCGGCTGCGCTTCCCAGTCGGTGTTCGGGGCCGCAAGGCCGGCGGGCAGCACCACGATGCGTTCGCGCTCGCCCGGCACGGCGCCGGCCGTGCCTTCCACGCGCAGGTTCACGTTCACGGTCTGGCCGCCGCACTGCAGGGACAGGACGGGACGCTCGCCGCCGTCGTAGCCCAGCGTGATGCGCTGCTCGAATCCGTTCGCCGCATCCAGCCGGCCCGATGCCATGTCCGTCCGTACGCCGCGCGCGCCTTCGCGCACCGACCAGGCCAGCGGCTGTTCGCCGTAGCTGACCAGCGTGATGTCGCGGCTGGCCGGGCGTCCCCTGGGTAGCACGATGCGGTCGGATTCGAGCGAATACGGGGCCGGATAGACGATCGCGCAGCCGCGCCGTGCCGACGCCGGCCAGACCGGGTACAGCGGTTCGGCGAACACCGGCAGGCGGCGCGGCGCCATGTCCATGATGCCCTTCCACTTGCCGCCGGCCAGCGCGTTGTAGGTTTCGGTGTCGGCGACGATGGCGGCGTGCGCGGCCCTGGCCTGGCGCGCGTACAAGTTGGCGCCGGGGCGCTGCTGCCTGGCGTTTTCCGCCGCAAGGTCGAGTTTCAGGATGCGCGCATTCAGGCTGGTGCTGGCGCGCACCGGATACTGCACCAGTTCGAAATAGGCGTCGCGCAGTGCCGGCGGCAGGCGCAGCGCCAGCGCTTCGGTCCGCGCGAACAGCAGGCGGTAGGACTCGATGCGCCGCTGGGCTTCCTCGCCGCCGCTGCGCAGGTAGCCGGTGCTGCGCGTGCCGCGCGTGGGTTCGGTCTGGCTCCAGCCCATGAATTCGGGACGGCGCTCCCAGGCCAGCCGATAGTATTGCTGGAGGATGGCTGCGATCTCGGCGCCGTATTCCGGGCCGAACTGCGCCGCCGCCCAGGCCTGCAAATGGCGCACCGGATCCTGCTCCAGCACGCGGGCGTCGAAGGCGGCATCGAGGAAGTACTGCACCAGGTACTCGGCCGGCTTGATGTCCCCCACGTTGACCACCCACAGGCGGCGCGCGTCCAGCGCCCAGGCGCGCTGCAGCTGGTCGCGGACCAGGGCCGGATGCGTCGTGCCCAGCCACAGGTAATCGTGCGGGCGGCCCCAGTAGGACAGGTGGTAATAGATGCCGCTGCCCCCTGGCCTCTTACGGTCCTGCACCGTGCCGAGCTGGCTCAGGTAGCCGTAGTTATCGTCGGGCCAGACCAGGGTCACGTCGTCCGGCACCTTCAGGCCCAGGTTGTAGTAGTCCAGCACCTCCTTGTACATCGTGAACACCTGCGGGATGCGTTCGGGCGGCTTGCCGAGCGCGCGGCCCAGCATGCCGCGCTGCAGGGCAAACACCTGCTCGAGCGTGTCGCGCGCGTGTTCCGGGCTCCTGGCCCCTTCCATGGCGGAGTCGTGGACGCCGCGCAGGCCCAGCGAATAGACGTTCTCGTAGCCCTTGACCTCGTCGACGCGCCCCTGCCAGTAATCGAGCAGGCGTTCGCGGTTGGTGAAGAAGTTGAAGGCGCCGGCCGTTTTTGGCCACTCGCGCACGTTGTTGCGCATCATCGGCTCGGCGTGCGAGGTGCCGACGATGATCGCGTAGTCGTCCGCCACCCTGGCATTGCCCGGGACCTGGTAGAAGGGCTTGGTCGAGTCGTGCATGGCCGGCCAGATGAGGTTGGCCTTCAGGCGCCACAGCAGTTCGAACACGCGCGCGTAGGTGGAAGGACCGATGTCGCCGGCCGGGTCGGTGCGGGCGGCCCAGGGTTGCAGGCCCCAGTCTTCGTCGTTGATGAAGATGCCGCGCTGGGCCACCGAGGGCGCGGTCGAGAGCCGCGCGGCGCCGTCGACCGTGATGCCGCTGCGGCGCCGCGGCGCCACGTCGGCCCACCATTCCCAGGCCGAGACGCCCAGTTCGCGCGTCAGGTCGACCACGCCGTACACGGCGCCGCGGCGGTCGGCGCCGGCGATGAGCAGGATCGAGCGCCCATCCGCCTCGCCGGCGGCGCGCAGGTAGCGCTCGGCCTGGCCGGCCAGCGGCTGCAGGTCGACGCCCAGCGCCTTTGCCACGGCCTGCACCTGGTTCGAGTCCGCGGTGCCGACCACGATGCAGCGCCGCACGCAATCCTGCAGGCGGGTAGCCCGGGGCGCCGACAAGCCGCTGACGCGCCCGAGGTCGCGCCCCAGCATGTCGGCCGCCAGGCGGACCGTCACCTGGTCGTCGTGCACGATGGACGGCAGCTGGCCGCCGGCGTCGATCGGGAAGGGCTGCGCATGGGCCATGCCGGCGGCCAGCAGCAGGACGAGTGAAAGGCGTCGAATCACGAGGCGCTCCGGTATGGACGAGCTGATAGTTTAATGTGCGGGCCACCGCGGGCGTAGCGCGGCCCTGCAAACGATCAAGACCGTGATCGCATCAGCCGGCCATCGCCTGCGCGCGCGGCCCCGCCTGCCAGCCGGGCAAGTCGACGCCATGTACGCTGACGCGGTTGCGCCCGTGCTGCTTGGCGTGGTACAGCGCCTCGTCGGCGCGGCGCAGGATGTCTTCCCATTTGCCGTCGCCGGCCCCGAGCGCGGCCACGCCGACGCTCACCGTCATGCGCACCTGGTGGCCGTCGATGTCCAGCTTCGATGCGGCGACCAGTTCGCGCAGCCGCCCCGCGATGCCGCGGACATGCGGCAGGCTGCTGCCGCTGACCAGCACCGCGAACTCTTCGCCGCCGATGCGGAACAGGGCGTCGTTGCCGCGCAGGGCGTTGGCGGCCAGGCGCGTCACGTGGCAGATCGCGGCGTCGCCCACGCCGTGGCCGTAGCGGTCGTTGATCGACTTGAAATAGTCGATGTCGAAGGTGATGAAGTGGATCGCCTCGCTGCCGCGCCGGGTGCGGCGGAAGGCGCGCGTGGCGATGTCGTGCAGGGCGCGGCGGTTCAGCCAGCCGGTCAGCACGTCGGTGAGCGAGGCGCGCTTGAGCGCCAGCGCCTGGTCGTGGGTGACGATCAGGGCGCAGCTCATGGTCGCCACCGACAGGAACACCAGCACGAACAGCGTGCCCCAGGTCTGCAGGTCGTGGCCGGCGACGAAGGCCGGATCGATGCGCTCGCCGTAGACGATCAGGAGCGCGCGCAGGCTCTGCTGGGCCAGGAAGAACAGTTCGAGCACGATCATCGGCAAAAAGGAGAGCCGCGTCTCGCGGGCCGGATGGCGCCACAGCAGCCAGGCGGCACTCAGGTTGATGAGGACGATGGCCGGCGTGAACAGGGCCACGCGGCAGACCACCGAGGCCTGCACCGCCGGCACCAGGTGCGCGCAGAACACGGCCGACGCCAGGACCGCGAGGATATCCCAGCGCGGCCCCAGCCCCAGGTGGCGGCGCAGGCCGGCCAGGACGCCGTAGTGGCCGGCGATGTAGAACATGTTGCCGAAGGCCGGCACCAGGAAATGCTTCAGGCCGTACTTGAGGGCGCAGGCGCCGAGGATCATGTTGAGCGCGAAGAACAGCCCGGCCAGTGCCCAGTCGAACAGGCAGACCCGGCGCGAACTGGCGAGGTACAGCAGTCCCATGCTGCAGCACATGATCGTGCCTGCCAGCGCGGAAGCCACCGTCAATGTGAACGCGTCCATCTTATTCCCCAGCCAAGAACATTGCACACTTATAAATTTCCATAAGTGTAATATTATTGCCGAGAGATAAATCTAACGTATTGTTTCAGTAGCGAAAAAACATCACCCGTCCCAACACAGGCAAGTGAAAGCGACGGCGCCGGCGCCTGTGATATAAGGTCGAACCGACAACCCCATCGAGGCAGCATGAGACCCGCCTTTTTCGCGATCGTAGGCGCGCAGTTCTTTTCGTCGCTGGCCGACAGCGCGCTGTTCATCCTGTGCGTGTCGCTGATCTCCACCCTGGCCTTTCCGGAGTGGATGACGCCGATGCTGAAGATGGGTTTCGTGCTGTCGTACATCCTGCTCGCGCCCTTCGCCGGCGCCTTTGCCGACACCTTTCCCAAGGGCCGGGTGATGATGGTGACGAACACGATCAAGATGATCGGCTGCTCGCTGATCCTGGCCAAGGCCAATCCCCTGCTCGCCTACGGCATCGTCGGCTTCGGCGCGTCGGCCTATTCGCCGGCCAAGTACGGCATCCTGGCCGAGGTGCTGCCGGCACGGCGGCTGGTGGCCGCCAACAGCTGGATCGAGGGTTCCACCGTGGTCGCGATGATCCTCGGCACCATCCTGGGCGGCCTGATCTCGTCCAACGAGCACACCATCGCCTGGCTGCTGCATGCCAGCTTCTCGCTGTTCGGCTACATCGTTCCCAGCCCGCTGCACGCGGCGGTGACGGTGATCGTGCTGACTTACCTGCTGGCGGCGATCCTGAACCTGGGCGTGATCAACGCCGGCACGCGCTATGAAAGGCAGCGGCGGTCGTTCGGCGCGCTGTTCCGCGATTTCTACCGCTGCAATTCGACGCTGTGGCGCGACCGCGCCGGCCGGGTCTCGCTCGGCGTGACCTCGCTGTTCTGGGGCGCCGGCATGGTGCTGCAGATCCTGCTGCTGGCCTGGGCCCAGACCGCGCTCGGGCTGCGCCTGGACCAGGCGGCGGCGCTGCAGGCGGTGTTCGCGGCTGGCGTCGTGCTGGGCGCCGCGCTGGCCGGCAAGGCGGTGCCGCTGGTGCGCTCGATGTCGGTGATGCCGCTGGGCGTGGTGCTCGGCATCGCCCTGTGCGCGATGGTGCTGGTGCATTCGGTCCGGGTCGCCTTGCCGCTGCTGCTCGTGATCGGCATCCTGGCCGGGCTGTTCGTGGTGCCGATGAACGCCGTCCTGCAGCACCGCGGCCATAGCCTGATGAGCGCCGGCCAGTCGATCGCGGTCCAGAACTTCAACGAAAACCTGGCCATCCTGGCCATGACCGGCGGCTATGCGATGGCCCTGCAGGTGCAGCTCGGGATGAACACGGTGCTGGTCCTGCTGGGCACCGCCATCGCCGTCGTCACCCTGTATTTGCGCATGGTGGCGCGCACCATCCCGGGGCCCAGGCCCGAGCCTTGACGCCGCCGCGGTGCACGCCGAGTGCCATGGCGGCGCACGATGCCGCTTCTTTACGACAAATCGCACTTTGTAACAGGCTTGTTACAAATCAATCCAGGCTATGCCTCTGAGGTAAGACTAGAATATTTTCTTTCTTTCAACCTCTTACGCAGGGAAAACATGATACGTTTGCCGATCGGCCTGGCGGCGCTATGCCTCACCATGTCAGCAATCGCAGCGGAACCTTTCGACGACAAGTTCCGCCAGCTCGACGAACTGCTTCCGACCCCGACCACGATCCGCACCGCTTCCGGTGCCCCGGGCCACGCCTACTGGCAGCAACGCGCCGACTACCAGATCCGCGCGACGCTGGATGAAGCCAGCCGCAGCATCTCCGGTGCCGAGACGATCACGTATCACAACAATTCCCCCGACACCCTGAACTACCTGTGGGTGCAGCTCGACCAGAACATCTACAAGCCGAACTCGGACGCCCGCACCAGCGCCACCCTGCCCTCGCGCGATGCCTGGCAGGGGCGCAGTGCGACCGACGGCGTGAAGTTCGACGCTATCCGCACCGTGCTGGAAGCGCGCACCTTCCCGGGCGGCTTCAACATCAAGAGCGTCAAGGACGGCAATGGCCGTCCGCTGAACTTCGTGATCAACCGCACGATGATGCGCATCGACCTGCCGCAGCCGCTCAAGGCCGGCGCGCGCACCGCCTTCAGCATCGAGTGGAACTACAACATCACCGACATGAAGGTGCTGGGCGGCCGCTCGGGCTACGAGAAGTTCGACGACAAGAACGACCTGTTCGAGATCGCCCAGTGGTTCCCGCGCATGGCGGCCTACTACGACGTCTATGGCTGGCAGCACAAGCAGTTCCTGGGCTCGGGCGAATTCACGCTGGAATTCGGCGACTACGACGTGCAGGTCACCGTCCCGGCCGACCACATCGTCGCCTCGACCGGCGAACTGCAGAACCCGGACGCGGTCCTCACCGCCACCCAGCGCGACCGTCTGAAGCAGGCACGCACGGCCGACAAGCCGGTGGCCATCGTCACCCAGGCGGAAGCCGAAGCCAAGGAAAAGACCCGCGCCAGCGGCACCCGCACTTGGCACTACAAGGCCAAGAACGTGCGCGACTTCGCGTTCGCGTCGAGCCGCAAGTTCATCTGGGATGCGCAGGGCTATAAAAAGGACAGTACCAACGTGCTGGCCATGTCCTACTACCCGAAAGAGGGTAATCCGCTGTGGGGCCAGTACTCGACCCAGTCGATCATCCACACCATCAACGAGTACAACAAGTATTCCTTCGACTATCCGTACCCGGTGGCGATTTCCGTGAACGGCCCGGTGGGCGGCATGGAATACCCGATGATCTCGTTCAACGGCCCGCGTCCGACCAAGGACAAGAAGACTGGCGAGCTCACCTACTCCAAGCGCACCAAGTACGGCCTGATCAGCGTGATCATCCACGAAGTCGGCCACAACTACTTCCCGATGATCGTCAACTCGGACGAGCGCCAGTGGACCTGGATGGACGAGGGCCTGAACAGCTTCGTCCAGTACCTGGCCGAGCAGGCGTGGGAAGAGCACTACCCGCAATCGCGTGGCGAGCCGCGCGTGATCGCCGACTACATGAAGAGCCGCAACCAGGTGCCGATCATGACCAACTCGGAGTCGGTCCTCCAGTTCGGCAACAACGCCTATGCGAAACCGACCGCCGCCCTGATCGTGCTGCGTGAAACGGTGCTGGGCCGCGAACTGTTCGACTTCGCGTTCAAGGAGTACGCGCAGCGCTGGAAGTTCAAGCGTCCGACCCCGGCCGACTTCTTCCGCACCATGGAAGATGCGTCGGGTACGGACCTCGACTGGTTCTGGCGCGGCTGGTTCTACACCACCGACGCGGTCGACGTGAGCGTGGACGGCATCAGCGAATACACCATCGGTACCAAGGATCCGGAAATCGAGAAGGCCTGGAAGAAGGCCCAGCGCGATGCGGAGCCGGTCTCGATCACCGACCAGCGCAACAAGGGCACGCTGCCGCGCCGCGTCGACGCGCATCCGGAGCTGAAGGACTTCTACAACGAGCACGACGACTTCACGGTCACCAACAAGGACCGCAATGCCTACGCGACCGCCGTCGAAGGCCTGGAGGATTGGGAAAAGGCGCTGCTGAAGGAAGGCAAGCACCTGTACCTGGTCGACTTCTCGAACCTGGGCGGCCTGGTCTCGCCGCTGGTGCTGGAGATCCAGCTGGCGAGCGGCAAGAAGTACATCGAGCGCGTGCCGGCCGAAGTGTGGCGCTACTCGCCGAAGAAGATCACCAAGCTGATCATCACCGACGAGCCGATGACCGGCCTGACCCAGGATCCTTACCTGGAAACCGCCGACACCGACGTCAGCAACAACGCCTGGCCGCGCAAGGCGACGCCGTCGCGCCTGGAGCTGTTCAAGACCACGCGTGAACAGAGCGACATGATGAAGGACTTTGCCGAGAAGCTCAAAACGGCCAAGGACAAGGACGCCAAGACCGAGGCCCAGAAGGCCGAGTAATCATCCGTTCGAACGTGGGTGGGCTCGTGCCCGCCCTGCCAATCTACCGGCGGCCGTACTCAAAAGGTACGGCTGCCGTTTTCACAAGATGACACCCGCATGAAACGCCTCCCGCTCAGCCTGTTTTCAGCTCTTCCTGCCCTGTCCCTGGTCGCATCCCTCGCCTCCGCCCAGAACTTCGATAACGACAAATTCCGCCAGCTCGACGAGCTGCTGCCCACGCCCACCGACACCCGCACCGCCTCCGGCGCCCCGGGCCATGCCTACTGGCAGCAGCGCGCCGACTACCGCATCCGCGTCAGCCTGGACGAAGCCAAGCGCGCCATCTCCGGCAGCGAGACCGTCACCTATCACAACAAGTCGCCGGACACGCTGAACTACCTGTGGGTGCAGCTGGACCAGAACATGTTCCGCGCCGACTCGGACAACCGCAACATCTCGAGCTACCCCTCGCGCGAAGCCTGGCGCACCGCCGCCACCCCGGGTGGGCAGGCGGGCCTGGGCTACGAAGCCGCACGCTTCCTGGTCGAGAGCCGCAAGTTCGACGGCGGCTTCAAGGTTACCAGCGTGACCGGCACCGACGGCCGGCCGCTCAGGAACGTCATCAACAAGACCATGATGCGCATCGACCTGGCGCAACCCCTGAAACCCGGCGCCAGCGTCTCGTTCAACATGGCCTGGAGCTTCAACGTGCCGGAGACGAACGTGCTGGGCCGCCGCATGGGCTTCGAGCGCTTCGATAAAGAGGACAAGAACGACCTGTTCGAGATCGCCCAGTTCTTCCCGCGCATGGCCGCCTACTACGACGCCCACGGCTGGCAGAACAAGCAATACCTGGGCGACGGCGAATTCACACTGGAATTCGGCGACTACGAGGTCGAGATCACGGTCCCGTCCGACCACGTCGTGGCCGCCACCGGCGAGCTGCAGAACGCGGACAGCGTCCTCAGCGCCGCCCAGCGCGAGCGCCTGCAGCGCGCCCGCAAGTCGGACAAGCCGGTCGTCATCGTCACGCAGGCCGAAGCGGAGGCCAACGAAAAAGGACGTGCGACCACGTCCAAGACCTGGCGCTTCAAGGCGAAGAACGTGCGCGACTTCGCGTTCGCGAGCAGCCGCAAGTTCATCTGGGACGCGCAGGGCTTCAGGAAGGGCGATACCGACGTCCTGGCCATGTCCTACTACCCGAAAGAGGGCAATCCGCTGTGGGAAAAATATTCGACCCAGGCCATCATCCACACCATCGACAGCTATAACAAGTACTCGTTCGACTACCCGTATCCGGTGGCGATCTCGGTGAACGGTCCGGTCGGCGGCATGGAATACCCGATGATCTCCTTCAACGGCGGGCGCCCGACCAAGGACAAGAAGACCGGCGCCCTGACGTATTCGAAGAACACCAAGTATGGCCTGATCAGCGTGATCATCCACGAAGTCGGCCACAACTACTTCCCGATGATCGTCAACTCGGACGAGCGCCAGTGGACCTGGATGGACGAGGGCCTGAACAGCTTCATGCAGTTCCTGGCCGAGCAGGCCTGGGAAGAACACTACCCGGCGCGCCGCGGCGAAGCCCGCAACATCGTCGACTACATGAAGAGCCGCAACCAGCAGCCGATCATGACCAATTCCGAGTCCGTCACCAACCGCGGTGGCAATGCCTACGCCAAGCCGGCGACCGCGCTCAACGTGCTGCGCGAGACCGTGCTGGGCCGTGAGCTGTTCGACTTCGCGTTCAAGGAATACGCCCAGCGCTGGAAATTCAAGCGCCCGACCCCGGCCGACTTCTTCCGCACCATGGAAGACGCCTCCGGCACCGACCTCGACTGGTTCTGGCGCGGCTGGTTCTACACCACCGACGCGGTCGACGTGAGCGTGGACGGCATCACCGAGTACACGATCGGGACCAAGGATCCGGAAACCGAACAGGCCTGGAAGCGCGCCCAGCGCGACGCCCAGCCGGCCTCGCTGACCGACCAGCGCAACAAGGGCACGCTGCCGCGCCGCGTCGACGCGCATCCGGAACTGAAGGACTTCTACAACGAGCACGACGACTTCACGGTGACCAACCGTGACCGCAACAAGTACAATGAAGCGGTCGAGGGGCTGGAAGATTGGGAAAAGGCGCTGCTCAAGGAAGGCAAGCACCTGTACCTGGTCGACTTCTCGAACCTGGGCGGCCTGGTCTCGCCGCTGGTGCTGGAGATCCAGCTGGCGAGCGGAAAGAAGACCATCGAGCGCGTGCCGGCCGAAGTGTGGCGCTATTCGCCGAAGAAGATCACGAAACTGATCATCACCGACGAGCCGATGACCGGCCTGACCCAGGACCCCTACCTGGAAACCGCCGACATCGACGTCAGCAACAACGCCTGGCCGCGCAAGGCGACGCCGTCGCGCCTGGAACTGTTCAAGAGTACGCAACCCCAGAATGACATGATGAAGGACTTCAACGAGAAGCTGAAACCGGCCAAGGATGCCAAGGAAGCCAGGGATCCGAAGGAAGCCGTCAAGGCTGCCGAGCAGGCCGTCGAAGCGGGCAAACCAGTAGACAAAGGCGTCGAATGAACGTTCGCCGTCTTTTGGTGAATGCCGCCTGTGCGGCCGCGCTGGCCTGTGCCTGCGTGGCCGCACAGGCCCATCGCTTCCATGCGGGCATCACCGACATCAGCTTCAACGAGCACACCGGCAGCACTGAAGTCGTGCACACCTACATGGCGCACGACGTCGAGGCGCTGCTGGCCAACCTCTACCAGCGCCAGTTCGACCTGTCCGATCCGGAAGACCAGGCCGTGCTGCGCAAGTACGTCGAGAAGCAGTTCTGGCTGGCGGCCAAGGACGGGCAGCGCCTACCCCTGAAGTGGGTCGGCCTCACGGTCGACGTCGACAGCGTCATCGTCTACCAGGAAGCGCCCGCCACGCCGGTGCAGAAGGTCGAGACCATCCACGACGCCGTGCTGGTCGACTTCCTGCCCGACCAGGTCAACACCGTGAACCTCACGGTGGGCGGCAGCCTGCGCACCTTCGGCTTGAACGCCCGCACACCCGAGTTATCCGTCCACTGAGCCGTCAACTAAGCCTTCAACTAAGCCGTACATCGATGAAATTACGAGTCCTGCCCTGCGCGCTGGCCGCGCTGTTCGTCCACGCCCATGCCTTTGCCGACGACCCCGTGATCCAGCGCGTGCTGGTCGAGGGCGCGCGGGCCAGCCAGCTCGGCATCGCCGATTCCGCCAACATGGGCAGCGTCAGCCAGAAGGAACTGGAGATGCGCACCATCTACCGGCCCGGTGAGCTGCTGGAAGCCACGCCCGGCCTGATCGCCAGCCAGCACAGCGGCGAGGGCAAGGCCAACCAGTTCTACCTGCGCGGCTTCAACCTCGACCACGGCACCGACCTCGCCACCTACGTCGACGGCATGCCGGTCAACCAGCGCAGCCACGCGCACGGCCAGGGCTGGACCGACCTGAACTTCCTGATGCCGGAACTGACGGCGCGCCTGGATTACCGCAAGGGGCCCTACTCCGCGCGCGAAGGCGACTTCGCCTCGGCCGGCAGCGCGGCCGTCACCTACGCCAATCGCCTGGTGCGCGACGTCGCCACCGTCAGCCTGGGCCAGAACGGCTACCGCCGCACGGCGCTGGCGGCATCGACCGAGGCCGCGGACGGTGTCGTCACCTACGCGGTGGAAGCCCTGCACAACGACGGCCCCTTCACCCGCGGCGACGATTACCGCAAGCTGAACGGCGTGCTGCGCTACAGCCGCGGCTACGCCAACAACGGCTGGAGCGTGACGGCGATGGCCTACCACGGCAGCTGGAACTCGACCGACCAGATCCCCGAGCGCGCCGTGGCCGCCGGCACCATCGGCCGCTTCGACGCCCTCGATGACACCGATGGCGGCGCCGCGCGCCGGGTCAGCCTGTCCGGCGTGTGGCGCCAGACCACGGCCGACACCGCGTCCCAGGTGAACGCCTACCTGATCCGCAACCAGCTGGACCTGTGGTCGAACTTCACCTACTTCATGGACGACCCGGAACACGGCGACCAGTTCGCCCAGCCGGACCGGCGCGTCACCAGCGGCATCAATGCGATCCACACCTGGCACGCGCACCGCAGCGACAGCATGACCTCCGACATCACCGTCGGCGCGCAGGCGCAGAACGACAACATCTTCAACGCGCTCACGCACACGCAAGCGCGCCGCACGCTGGACGTCACGCGCCAGGACCACATCGTCGAAACCAGCGGTGCGCTCTGGATCGAGAACGCCACGCGCTGGAACGCCATGTTCCGCAGCACCCTCGGCCTGCGCGCGGACCGTTACCGCTTCGATGTACGCAGCGACCGCCCCGAGAACACGGGCAAGGCCGACGACCACCTGGTCAGCCCATCGCTGAACCTGGCCTTCGGCCCCTGGCAGCAGAGCGAGTTGTACCTGAACTATGGCCAGGGCTTCCACAGCAACGACGCGCGCGGCACCACGACCACGGTCGACCCGAAGACGCTTGAAGCCGTCGGCGAGACGCCGGGCCTGGTGCGTTCGCGCGGCATGGAGATCGGCCTGCGCACCGAAATCATCCCGAAGAACCAGACCGCGATCTCGCTGTACCGCCTCGACTTCGATTCCGAGCTGACCTACATCGGCGACGCCGGCAACACCGAAGCCGGGCCGCCGAGCCGGCGCACCGGCATCGAGTTCTCGAACTACTACAAACCGTATAAATGGTTGTCGATCGACTTCGACGCGGCGTTCGCACGCGCGCGTTCGCAGGACGTGGACGCGGGCCAGGACCGCATCCCGGGCGCGGTGGAAGGCGTGGGCCAGCTGGCCCTGACCGTCAGCCAGCTCGGCAACTGGGAAGGCGCGCTGCGCCTGCGCTACTTCGGCCCGCGCCCCCTGGTCGAGGACAACAGCGTACGCTCGCACGCCAGCACCACGCTGAACGGGCGCATCGGCTACCGCTTCGCCAAGGATTTGCGCGTGGAGCTGGAAGGTTTCAACCTGGCCGACAAGCGGGCTTCGGCGATCGACTATTATTATGCGTCGCAGCTGCGCGGGGAAGCCGAGCCGCGCGATGACATCCACTTCCATCCGATCGAGGCGCGTTCGTTCCGGGTTACGCTGATCAAGAACTTCTAGGCCTGCGGCCTGTAAACGTCGTCCCCGCGAAGGCGGGGACCCAAGTTCTGCTGGCTTTTCCGTAACGCCAGCAAAATTGGGTCCCTGCCTTCGCAGGGACGACGCAGTGTCTCTCCCGCGTTGCTCTATCGCAATACCTCTCTATCACCGCTGCCAGCAAAAAGTGCTACGCTAGCGGAATGACTACACCGCAACCACCCTATACCGATCCATCACACGTCGCCGACGCCCTGCGCGGCGACGGCTACGCCCTGCTGCGCCCCATCGACGTCGCGCTACTCTCCGGCTGCTCCCTCGACGAACTGACGGCCCTGGCCCCCAGCTGGGACCGCCTCGAACTCGACAACTACCTGAAGGACGGCGGCCGCTACCGGCGCCGGCGCCACTCCTGCTTCGTCGACAGCGGAACCGAGCTGACGCAAAGCCCGCACCGCGCGCACTGGCAGCCGGTCGAATACAACGCCCTGCACGGCGGCATGCACCGCCTGTTCGTGCCGATCGAACCCGGCACCGTCGAACAGCCGGCCTGGGGCAAGCTGCTGCGCGCCCTCGGCGCCGTGTGCTCGCAAGTCCGCGGCGAGCAGACCTGGTATGTCGAGGCGCACCAGTTCCGCATCGACACCGCCGACGGCATCGGCCGTCCGACCCCGGAAGGCGCCCACCGCGACGGCGTCGACTTCGTCGCCGTGATCCTGATCGGCCGCGAGAACATCAAGGGCGGCGAGACCCGCGTATTCGAAGCCGATGGACCGAAGGGGCAGCGCTTCACGATGACGGCGCCCTGGACCCTGCTGCTGCTGGACGACGCGGCCGTCATCCACGAATCGACGCCGATCCAGCCGCTGGGCGAACACGGGCATCGGGATACCCTGGTGCTCACCTGGCGCAAGGGCGCGTTCCAGGGCGACGACGTCGAAGTCACCGGCGCATAAGGGCGGCGCAAAAAAAAGGCCCGCTGTTGTGCGGGCCGGAATCCAGGTTTTTCGGAGAAAAACTGGAGGAGACAGTTCCAATATATCCCTCATTTTTGTGCACTGCAATACAGTAAAACTACGGTATTCAATCGTGCGCGGCAGAGGGAACTCAGGCTTTGAGCAGCTGGAACGAAGCCGTTCTTTGCGGCATTGCGGGAAAAACCTGGCCCAGTTGTTTATCGCTCAAGAGCAAATGCTTTTCTGCAATCTGAGCCAGCACCGTACGGAAATCGGTGGTGACCGGTAAATCCCGTCCTTCGTTCAGCGCATGGTCGCCGACGCCTTCCCATTCTCCGTAAACTTTCCCACCGTTCAGCTTCCCGCCCAGCAGCCACATCACATTGCCATGGCCATGGTCGGTGCCGCCATTGCCGTTTTCGCGCGCGGTGCGGCCGAATTCCGACATCACCAGCACCATCGTGTCATCGAACAGCGGCCCCAGGCGTTCGGCCAGCACGGCCAGGCCCTGGCCCAGCGGCGCCAGCCGGTTCGCCAGCTGTCCGGTGCCGGCGCCCTGGGATGCGTGGGTGTCCCAGCCGCCCAGCGCGACAAAGGCAAGCTGGATCTTCGGATCGTTGCGCATCAGCGCCGCCAGGCGCGCGGCATCGTCGGGAAAGCCGTTGGGCAGCGGCGCGCCGCGGTCGGCGGCCATCATCTGCGGGGTTTCCACGGTCGCATCCATGACTTCCTTGTGCGCCGCGCGGCCGTCCGCATAGGCGCGCGCGAAGCGTGGACTGCCCGCGTACAGCTGGTCGAAGGCGGCCGCCATGTCCGGCTTGTCGAGGATGTCGGCCTTGGCCGCGCCGGCCACGTTCGGCAGGTTGACGGCGGCGGCGCTCCCGGCCAGGATGCGCGGCAGCACCGGGCCGATGCCCAGCAGGCGGCTCGGCGTGGCGGTGCCGGGCAGCGCCGTCACCAGGCGGTTCATCCAGCCGTCCGGCGTGTTCTTGCGGCCGGGCGTGGCCGATTCCATGTAGTCCTGGGCGTCGAAGTGGGAGCGCGTGGCGTCGGGCGAGCCGCTGGCGTGCACGAAGGCGAGCTTGCCCTGCTGCCACAGCGGCTGCAGGCCGGCAAGGGCCGGGTGCAGGCCGAAGTAGCCGTCCAGGTCGAGCGCGCCGCCCTCCATGCCGGGTGCGGCCAGGCCGATGGTCGGGCGCAGGCGCAGGTAGTTCTCGTCGCCGACCGGCGCCACCACGTTCAGGCCGTCGACGGCGCCGCGCAGCATCACCACCACCAGCTTCTTGCGCGTGGGCGCTGTGCCGGTCGCGGCCCAGGCATGCGCACCGAGCGGCAGCACGAGGCCGGCGCCGAGCGCCAGCGCGTTCAGGAAATCCCTGCGTTGCATGGTTGTTCTCCTATCAAATCAAGCGCGCTAGCGTTGCATGAAGTCCGGGCTGCCCAAGAGCATGGCCGCGCGCAGATTGTCCGGCTTCTGCTGGACGATGTCGAGCGTCCGGCGCGACACCGATGCGCCCAGCGCCGCCTCCAGCGTATCCGGATCGAGCGCCGCCATCTTCGGCGTGGAAGGCGCGGCCACCGGCAGCGCCGCCATCGACACGTCGACGAACGCCGGCAGCGGTTGCGGCGGCGGCGCGCCCGGCGCCGTCGACAGCGGCAAGCGTCCGCCCGCCAGCGCCGTGGCGAAGGTGATGCGCCGCGTCAGCGCGTCCGGGTTCAGCCATGCATCCTGCGTGTTCTTGTACCCGTCCGGGGTCTGGCAGCCGTACAGCGGCATGCCGAGCTGCGTCATGGTGCTCACCAGCGGCTGCACGTTCACCACCGGGACCGCGCTGGCCCTGGCCGCCGACACCACGAACTGGTAGGGGGTCTTGAACTTGGCGCCGGCGGCTTCCGTCGACATGAACTCGTCGCTGCCAAACAGCGTGCGCAGCACCGAGCGGATGTCGCCGCCGGTCTCGCGCCAGGTTTTCGCCATGCGCTCGACCAGTGCCCGGGGTGGATCGTCGCTGACGAAGTACTGGGCCAGCTGGCGGCTGATGTGGCGCGCCGTGGTGGGGTGGATGGCCAGCACGTCGAGCGCGTGCTCGCCTTCCTGCTGGCCGGCGGGCCCGATGACCTGGCCGAGCCAGGTCTTGGTGCCGCGGTCGTGGCGCTTGGGTTCGAAGCGGAAGCCCTCGCCGCCGGCGGCCAGGCGGCGCTGCTCGAAGCTCCAGCCGGTCAGCATGCGCGCCAGTTCGGTCACGTCCTGCTGGGTATAGCCGCCGTCCACGCCCAGCGTGTGCAGCTCCATCAACTCGCGCGCGTAGTTCTCGTTCAGGCCGCGCTTGTTCCTGGCCTTGGCGTCCGCCTCCGGCGCCGAGGACACGACATTGTCCAGGTAGTACAGCATGGCCGGGTGCCTGGCGGTGGCGCCCAGCAGATCGCGGAAGGAACCCAGCACATGGGGCCGGATCGCCTCGTTCTCGTAGCTGGTGACGAGGGCGCGGTCGATGTCCTTGCCGGAGAAGACATTGAAATGGTTGTACCAGAAGTCGACCATGACCTCTTCCAGCTGGCGCGGACTGTCGATCGCGCGCCACAGCCGCGCCTCGTTCGCTTCGCGCGCCACCTTCGCTTCGGCCAGGCGGCGGCGCTGCTTCGCGCCCTCGTCTTCCATGCGCACGTTCCGGCGCAGCTCGAGGAATTCGGCCAGCGAGGCGCCGGCGCCGCGCTTCACGGTGTCCAGGCTGTCCAGGCGCGCGCCAAGGGACGGCGGCAGCGGGATCGCTTCCGGATGCAGCTGCTCGTCGATCCAGGCCTGCACGCCGATGCGCTGCACATGCTCGACGTCGCCGGGGCGTGGCCCGAAGGCCAGGCGGTTCAGCACGTGGACCGCCTGCTGGTCGGACGCGAGCGGCGCGGCGGACGGCAGGCCCGGCAGCGCCAGCGCGGCCGAGAGACAAAGGAGAGGGACGCATCGGACCATGGGGTGGGCTCCTGGAGGATCGCGGACAATGAACCTTGAACGGCTCAGTGTGCGCGTTCGATGACGCTTGCAGAAGTAAAGATTTGTAACAGGAGCGCCGGACTTATGATTTGGGCATGGCATCCAGGCCACGTCATTACAAATGTTGCAGCGGTTGCCATACCTTCTTTGTTACACTGCGGAGTGGTCAACAAGGCTTTCCTCCTCTCCAGTCCTCCCATGATCCAACTGACTCCCCGCACCCGCCTCGTCCTGCCCATCGCCGTCGCCGTCGCGGTGCTTGGCGCCGCCGGGATGCTTGCTTCCAGCCGCGCCGCCGACGACAAGAAGACGGCCCAGCCGCGCCCCGCGCTGACCGTCACCACGGCCCGTCCCGAAAGCGCGCGCATGCCGCTGCGGCTGGCCGCCAACGGCAACATCGCCGCCTGGCAGGAAGCCGTGATCGGCAGCGAATCGAACGGCCTGCGCCTGCAGGACGTGCGCGTCAACGTCGGCGACATCGTCAAGAAAGGCGACGTGCTGGCCGTGTTCGACGCCGCCACCGTCAAGGCCGACCTGGCCCAGGCCCAGGCCGCCGTGCAGGAAGCGCAGGCCAACGCCGCCGCCGCCGCGGCCGACGCCAGGCGCGCCCGCGCCCTGCAGAGTTCCGGCGCGCTGAGCGAACAGCAGATCACCCAGCTGGTCACCGCCGAGCGCACCGCGCAGGCGCGCGTGGCCGCCGCGAAAGCGAGCCTGGCCCAGCAGCAGCTGCGCCTGAAGTACACCGAAGTCCTCGCCCCCGACAGCGGCATCATCTCGGCGCGCAACGCGACCGTGGGCGCGGTCGGCGGCGTCGGCATGGAGATGTTCCGCATGATCCGCCAGGGCCGCCTCGAGTGGCGCGCCGAAGTCACCGCGGCCGAGCTGCCGCGCCTGAAGCCGGGCGCCAAGGTGGAGGTGAAGTCCGCGAGCGGGAGCACGGTACGAGGTACGGTGCGGACGATCGCTCCTACTATCGATGCCCAGACCCGCATCGCGCTGGTCTACGTCGACCTGCCGCCGATGCTGAAGGCCGACGCGCCGTTCAAGGCCGGCATGTTCGCCAACGGCCAGTTCGAACTCGGCCAGTCCGCGGCGCTGACCCTGCCGCAGCAGGCGGTGGCGGTGCGCGACGGCTTTCCCTACGTGTTCCGCCTGAACCAGGACAACCGCGTGAGCCAGGTGAAGGTGACGACCGGGCGCCGGCTGGGCGACCGCGTCGAGGTGCTGGACGGGGTCGGTCCCGACACGCAAGTGGTGGTCAGCGGCGCCGGCTTCCTGAACGATGGCGATCTGGTCAAGAATGTGCCGGCCCAGCCGGCGCAAGCTTCCAAAGCCGCAGCAGGCGCGGCGCAAGCCGGGCCTGGTACGGCGCGCTCTTCCTCTTCCCTCGCGGCGCGCTGAGGAGTCCTGATGAACTTCTCGGCACTCTCGATCCGCAACCCGATCCCGGCGATCATGCTGTTCGCCCTGCTGTCGCTGGCGGGCCTGATGGCCTTCAAGGCGAACAAGGTGCAGGACTTCCCGGACATCGAACTGCCGATCGTCACGGTCACCGCCACGCTCGACGGCGCCGCCCCGGCCCAGCTCGAGACCGAGGTGGCGCGCAAGATGGAGGATTCGATCGCCACCCTGCAGGGCGTGAAGAACATCTACACGCGCGTGCTGGACGGCGTGGCCACCGTCACCGTCGAATTCATCCTCGAGAAGGACTTGTCGGACGCGGTCAACGACGTGCGCGACGCCGTCTCGCGCGTGCGCGCCGACCTGCCGGCCGAGATGCGCGACCCCAGCGTGACCAAGACCACCACCGCCGGCCGCGTGGTGCTGACCTTCACGGCCCAGGCCGCAGACGCGGGGGGCGGCAAGCCGGCCCTCGATGCGCCCGACCTGAGCTGGTTCGTCGACAACGCCGTCGCGAAACGCCTGCTCAGCGTGCCCGGCGTGGGCGCCGTGAAACGGGTCGGCGGCGTGTACCGCGAGGTGCGCGTGGAACTCGACGACGAACGCATGGCGGCGCTGCGCGTGTCGGCGCTGGACGTCTCGCGCCAGCTGCGCAACGTGCAGCGCGAGGAGCCGGGCGGCCGCGGCGACGTCAGCGGCGCCGAGCAATCGGTGCGCACCCTGGCCACTGTGCAGACCGCGCAGGAACTCTCCCGCATGGAGATCCCGCTGACGGACGGCCGCCACGTGCGCCTGTCCGACATTGCAAAAGTCGCGGACACGGTGGCCGAGCCGCGCGCCATCGCCGAGCAGGATGGCAAGCCGGTGGTCGGCTTCGAGATCTTCCGCACCCGCGGCGCCGGCGAAATGGATGTCGCCCGGGGCGTGCGCGCGGCGGTCCAGGAGCTGCAAACGAAGCACGGCAACGTGGTGCTGCGCGAAGTGATCGACAACGCGGCGCCGGTCGAGGAAAACTTCGATGCCTCGATGGAGATGCTGTACGAAGGCGCGGCGCTGGCCGTGCTGGTGGTCTGGTGGTTCCTGCGCGACTGGCGCGCGACGGTCGTCGCCGCGGCCGCCCTGCCCCTGTCCGTGATCCCGGCCTTTCTTGGCCAGTACCTGTTCGGCTACACGCTGAACATGGTGACCCTGCTGTCGCTGGCGCTGGTGGTCGGCGTGCTGGTCGACGATGCCATCGTCGAGATCGAGAACATCTCGCGCCACCTCAGGATGGGCAAGACGCCGATGCAGGCCGCGCTGGAAGCGGCCGACGAGATCGGCATGGCGGTGATCGCGACCACCTTCTCATTGGTGGCCGTGTTCCTGCCGACCGCCTTCATGAGCGGCATCCCCGGCAAATTCTTCAAGCAGTTCGGCTGGACCGCGGTGCTGGCGATCCTGGCCTCGCTGCTGGTGGCGCGCCTCCTGACGCCGATGATGGCGGCCTACTTCCTGAGGCCCGCCAGGCATGCGGAGGAGAAGGACGGCCCGCTGATGCGGCGCTACATGCGCACCATGCAGTGGTGCCTGCGCCATCGCGGCCTGACCATGATCGCCGCCGCCCTGTTCTTCGTCGGCTCGATCTCGCTGGTGCCGCTGCTGCCGACCGGCTTCGTGCCGCCCTCGGACCGCTCGCAGACCCAGATCAACGTCGAGCTGCCGCCGGGCTCCACGCTGGCCGAGACGCGCGCCGTGGCCGAACGCGTGCGCCTGGCGGCGATGACGCTGCCGACCGTGAAGCACGTGTTCAGCTCGATCGGCGGCGGCTCCAGCGGCGACGCCTTCGCCCCTGGCGCGGCGGCCGAGGCCAGGCGCGCGGTGCTGACGCTCTCCACCACCCATCGCGGCGACCGCAAGGAATCGCTGGCCGCCATCGAATCCACCGTGCGCGCAAAGCTCGCGGACATCCCCGGCGCGCGCTTCACCGTCGGCCCGCCCGACACCGGCGTCAAGATGCAGATGGTCCTGCGCAGCGAAGACCCGGTGGCCCTGATCGCCGCGGCACGCCAGGCCGAGCGCGAGATGCGCGGCCTGCACGGCATCGGCAACGTCAGCTCGAGCGCCTCGCTGGTGCGCCCGGAGATCATCGTGCGCCCGGACTTCGCGCGCGCCGCCGACCTGGGCGTGACCGCGGCCTCGATCGGCGAGACGGTGCGCGTGGCCACCGCCGGCGACTACGACCAGGTGCTGGCCAAGATGAACGTGTCCGAGCGCCAGGTGCCGATCCGCGTCAAGCTGCCGGACCTCGTGCGCGCCGACCTCGACGCCATCGGCAGGCTCACCGTCCCGGGCCGCAGCGGTCCGGTGCTGCTGGCCAACGTGGCCGACATCACGATGGAAAGCGGTCCGGCCCAGATCGACCGCCTGAACCGCAGCCGCCAGGTGACGCTGGACGTGGAACTGAACGGCCGCTCGCTGGGCGAAGTGAATACCGAGGCGCGCGCCCTGCCGGCCCTGCGCAACCTGCCCGCTTCGGTCCAGATCGCGGAACTCGGCGACGCCCAGGAAATGCAGAACCTGTTCGCCAGCTTCGGCCTGGCCATGCTGATCGGCGTGCTGTGCATCTACGGCGTGCTGGTGCTGCTGTTCACCGACTTCCTGCAGCCGGCCACCATCCTGGCGGCGTTGCCGCTGTCGATCGGCGGCGCCTTCGTCGCCATGCTGGTCACGCGCAGCGCGCTGTCGATGCCGACCATGATCGGCCTGATCATGCTGATGGGGATCGTGACCAAGAACTCGATCCTGCTGGTCGACTACGCGATCCTGGCGCGCAAGGCCGGCATGAAGCGCTTCGACGCGCTGGTCGACGCCTGCCACAAGCGCTCGCGCCCGATCGTCATGACCACCATCGCGATGGGCGCCGGCATGCTGCCGCTGGCCCTGGGCCTGTCCGGCGACCCGAGCTTCCGCGCGCCGATGGCGATTGCGGTGATCGGCGGCTTGATCACCTCGACTTTATTGAGCTTGCTGGTGGTGCCGGCGGTGTTCACCTATGTCGACGATATCGAGCACTGGTTTGGCGGGCTGGCGGCGAGGATGCGGAAGGGGAGCGGGCGGCGGGTGGTTAAGGAAGAATCGCCGGTCAAATAATCAAAATCGTTTACCGTAAGACCGTCGCCCCTGCGCAGGCAGGGGCGACGGTCTTTAGACTAGTGGTCGGGACTTAGAACGTCTCCCACTCCTCTTCCCGTGCAGTCTTCACCACCGGCTTCGCCTTCGGCGTCACGGCCAAACGCGGCACCGCAGCTGCAACCGCCCGCCGCACCGGCTGCGCCGCAACCGCAGCCCCGCCCACCGCATCCACCTTGAACACGGCCACCATCTGCGCCAGCCGCTCCGCCTGCTCCTGCAGGCTGCCCGCCGCGCCGGCCGCTTCCTCGACCAGCGCCGCGTTCTGCTGCGTCACCGCATCCATCTCCGTGACCGCGTGATTGATCTGGGTGATGCCGCCCTCCTGCTCGCGGCTGGCGCTGCTGATTTCGCCCATGATGTCGGTCACGCGCTGCACGCTGGCCACCACCTCGTCCATGGTGCTGCCGGCCTCGCCGACCAGGCGCGAGCCCAGGCTGACCTTGCCGACCGAGTCGTCGATCAGGCCCTTGATTTCCCTGGCCGCCGCGGCCGAACGCTGGGCCAGGGTGCGCACCTCGCCCGCCACGACCGCGAAACCGCGGCCCTGTTCACCGGCGCGCGCGGCTTCCACCGCCGCGTTCAGCGCCAGGATATTGGTCTGGAACGCGATGCCGTCGATGGTCGAGATGATCTCGACGATCTTGCGCGAGGAGGTGTCGATCTCGCCCATGGTCCGCACCACCTGTGCCACCACGGCGCCGCCCTTGCGCGCGACGTCGGAGGCGCTGGCCGCCAGCTGGTTGGCCTGCAGGGCGTTCTCGGCGTTCTGGCGCACCGTCGAGGTCATCTCTTCCATCGACGACGCGGTTTCTTCCAGCGAGCCGGCCTGCTGCTCGGTACGGGCCGACAGTTCCAGGTTGCCGGTCGCGATCTCGCGCGCGGCGGTGGCGATCTCGCCGCTGCCGGCACGGACTTCGGACACGACCTTCAGCAGGGAGGCGTTCATCTCGTCCAGCGCCTGCATCATCTGCGCCGCCTCGTCGGTGCCGCCGGCGTCGATACGGCTGGTCAGGTCGCCAGCGGCGACGGTACGCGCCACCTCGACCGCGCGCCGCAGCGGACGGATGACCGAGCGCGTGATCAGGATGGTGGTGGCGAGCGCCAGCAGCACGGCGGCCACGGCCACCCCGATGATGATGCGCAGCGCCAGCGCATAGGTGGCATCGGCCTGGTCGTTCATGCCGTTGAAGCGGCCTTCCTGGAAGTCGACCTGCTTGCGCAGCGAACCGGCCAGCGCGTGCAGCGCCTCGTAGCCCTTGCCGTAGGCCAGGGCGCTGGCCTCGTCGTGCTTGCCGTCCTTGACCAGGGCGCGCACCTGGGCCACCACGGCCAGGTAGCCGTCGCGCTGCGTCTTCGCATCGGCCATCAAGGCCTTGCCGGTCGGGGTCACCAGCAGGGGGTCGAGCTTGTCGAAGGCCTGGTTGATCTCGTCGACGTTCGCCGACAGGCGTTCATTGATGCCGGACTGCGCCGCCGGATCGGTGTTGGCCACCAGCTGGCCGACCCGCGCCATGCTGCCACGCACGTTGTCGAGCGCCACGTTGACCTGGCGCGCGCGCGGCCACACGCCCTCCGCCATGTCCGTCGACACGTCGTTCAGTTTGTCCAGGTAATGCAAGCCCACGGAGGCCACCACGACGAGCAGGACGGTCAGTACACCGAAGCCCAGGCGCAGGCGGTTGGCGATGTTCAGGTTCAAGAAATTCATAGGGACAGTGAAATAAGGTGTGCGTATCCGCCGCCTGGCGCATTGCAGGCAGGATGGACACGGGCGGAATTGGCTGAAAGCCGGCGGGGATTGGGTCGGCGGACGCGGCAAGCTGATGCTTGCAATGTGGCAAGATTAACTTACTTGTTTTCGCAACGCAATTTATTCAGGCAGGAATGGTGGTGCCGGGCCAAGGATGTCTATCTGAAACAACTCGCAATCAAACGATGCACGAACAAAAGCCGGCACGAAGCCGGCTCAAGGGTCGAGATTGTCCGCCCGGTCAACCCGGCCGGCCACGTGAAAGCGGCCGGCCGGCATCAGAAGGCGTGGATCGTTACGATCAGTAGTCGCGGCTACGGCCGCCCAGCAGCTTGGCCAGCACGAAACCGGCGGCCGCGGCGATGGCCAGGGCGGTGCCCGGCTTCTGGCGCACGTACTCGTAGCTGGCTTCCTTCCACTCGCCGGCGGCGTCGGTCAGCTGCTGCTGGCGCTGGCCCAGGCCCGACGAGGCGCCGCTCAGCAGGCCTTGCAGCTTGTCCACGCCGGCGTGAGCGCTGGTGGCCAAGCGCTCGACGACCGGCTGCACGCTGCCCGCGACCTTGTCGATGTTGGACTGCACGGCGTCGACTGCCTTGTCGGCCAGCGGCTTGGCGGCTTCGGCAGCCTTGTCGATCGACTGGTGCAGGTCCTGCGCCTTGTCGTCGGCCTTGGCTTTCAGGTCCTGCGCCTTGTCGGCAACAGCGTCCTGGGCCTTGCCGGCGATGTCCTTCGAATCGCCACCAGTGCCCGAGCCGGTGGCGGCGCCGGACTGGTTGCCACCCGAGGTGCTCTGGCTGTTGGTGCCGCCGGCGGTCGAGCCGCTGGCGCTCAGTGCACCCATCGAGCCGACACCGCTTGCGCTCGAACCGGTGCTCGACGCGGTGGCGCCGCCGGTGCTGGAGCCAGTCGAACCGGTGGTCTGGTCCTTGCCCTGGTTCAGCTGGGTGCTCTTGTTCAGGCTGCCCGAGCTGTTCGAGTTGCCCTGGTTACCGATGTTGCTGCCTTTTGCTTCGCTCGACTTCTGATTATCCATGATGAATTCCTCTTTAAAATTTTGTCCAACGCGGAGTAGACCGAAACTCGACCGTCACCACATTCTTCCCGGATTCCCTTCGAAACAAAACGAAGGCACGTGAGTGGGCTGCGCTACATCAACGGAAACTGCCGAGCCGTGCACTATGCCAAGGCCTTTCGCCGTTGACAGTGAACCTGCTCAAAAGTTCCCTGAATAGCCGGTCCCTCTCGCGTCTCGCTGTCTTTGCTAGTTCTTGCAGAGTCGCGATACAAAAAATATAACTTCCGGCGAAACGGGACTGTGCGGTGCCTAACAGAGCTGTTGGATCCGTGAGAAATGTCACCCCAGACCGGCAACACACTTCAATTCATCGATAAACAGACGCACTTTGTGCGGCAGGCGCGGCGATGCCGGATAGACCGCGTGGATGTCACTGGCGGCCAGCGACCAGTCCGGCAGCAGGCGCACCAGGCGCCCGGCCGCCACGTCATCACTGACCGAGAACACCGTCGCGCGCAGCACGCCTTGGCCGGCCAGCGCCGCGGCGCGCGAAGCGTAGGCGCTGTTGGTCGAAAACACCGTGTTGCGCATCGTGACCTCGTGGACTTGTCCGGCAGCGCCGGTCAGGGTGAAATTGCCGGGCTGGGCCACGACCGTCAGCTCGACCCAGGGCAAGGGCGCCAAGGCCGCCGGCGTATCCGGCGTGCCGTGGCTGGCGAGAAAGTCCGGGCTGGCCACCAGCCAGCGCAGCAAGGGCCCGACGCGTGCCGCCTGCAGGCTTGAGTCGGCCAGCTTGCCGAGCCGGACCGCCACGTCGATGCCGTCGGCGACCAGGTCGACCCGGTGGTCGGCGCACTGCAGTTCCACCGTCAGATCCGGATAGCGCGCCCGCAGCCGGGACAGCAGCGGCGCCACCACCATCACGCCATAGTCGACCGGTGCCGCTACGCGCAGCTTGCCCTGAACGCTGTCCTGTCCGCTGCGCGCCTGCTCGATGGCGTCTTCAGCCGCCTGCAGCACCCGGCGGCTGGCTTCATGAAAGGCGCGCCCGGCCTCGGTCAGGCGCAGCGTGCGCGTGGAGCGCACCAGCAACGCAACGCCAAGCTCGGCTTCCAGCAATTGCATGTGCTTGCTGACCATGGACTTGGCCAGGCCCAGGCGCCGGGCCGCGGCCGTCAGCGAACCGGCTTCGACGACGGCGACCAGGATGGCCAGGCGGTTGAGATTGACACTGGAGATATCCATGGTCCGATTGTACATTTTTAGTGGATTGTAATTTCATCATTGTCCATCTTATCGAAACGATCTCGCTTGCCTACACTGATAACTCAACCAAACGAAAGGCATCGACATCATGAAACTCCACGGCGTCCCGCTGTCCGGCCATGTCCATCGCGTGCAACTCTTCCTGGGCCTGCTCGGTCTTCCGCATGAATTCATCACGGTCGACCTGGCGGGTGGCGCGAACCGCACGCCGGCGTTCCTGGCCATGAGCCCGTTCGGCGAAATCCCCGTGCTGGAAGACGGCGACGTCGTCCTGGCCGACTCCACCGCCATCCTGGTCTACCTGGCCCTGCAATACGACGACAGCGGGCGCTGGCTGCCGCGCGAGCCCGTCGCCGCGGCGCGGGTGCAGCGCTGGCTGTCGACGGCGTCCGGCAAGATCGCCTACGGTCCGGCCGCGGCGCGCCTGGTGACCGTGTTCGGCGCGCCAATCGACCATGAACGCGTGAAATCGATCGCGGTACGGCTGTTCGACACGATGGAAGGCGAACTCGAGAGCCCTTACCTCGTCGGCGACGCACCGACGCTGGCCGACGTCGCCGCCTACAGCTATATCGCCCATGCGCCGGAAGGCGGTGTGTCCTTGAAACCCTATCCACGCATCCGCGCCTGGCTGGACGAGGTGCGCGCCCTGCCCGGCTTCGTCGGCATGCCGGCAAGCAGGGCCGGCGTCGCGCCCGAAACCTATTGAGGAGACCATCATGGACACATCACGCTTCCATGCCGGCGAACTGCGTGCCCAGGCCCGCGCCGGCGTGCGCGAGGATTTCGCCAGCCGTGCCGGCGCCGTCATCCGCGACCACATGCCGGACCAGCACCGCCAGTTCTTCAGCGAGCTGCCCTTCTTCTTCCTCGGCGCGCTGGACGCCACCGGCCAGCCCTGGGCGACGGTGCTGGCCGGCGAGCCCGGCTTCATCACGGCGCCGGACGCGCGCACCTTGCGCATCGCCGGCGGCCTGCTGCCCGGCGATCCGCTGCAAGGCCAGCTCCTGCCCGGACGCCACGTGGGCGGACTGGGCCTGGTGCCGGCGACGCGCCGGCGCAACCGGGTCAACGGCGTCATCGAGGCGGCCGATGGCGAAGCGCTGCGCATCGCCGTGCTCCAGAGCTTCGGCAATTGTCCACAATATATCCAGCAACGCCGCCCTCATCCGGAGGCGCCGCGCACGCCGCCGCTGGTCCTGCGCGCGCCCGGCTTGAGCGCGCAGGACCGCGACCTGGTCGAGCACGCCGACACCTTCTTTATCGCCAGCGCCAACCTCGATGCGCGGGCCGGTGCGGCGCGCGGCGTCGACGTCTCGCACCGCGGCGGGCGGCCCGGCTTCGTGCACGTCGCTGCCGACGGCACCCTGCTGGCGCCCGATTTCATGGGAAATTTTTTCTTCAACACGCTGGGCAACCTGGAGGAATACGCGCGTGCCGGGCTCTTGTTCGTCGACTTCGACAAGGGCGACCTGCTGCATCTTGCGGTCGAGGCCGAGATCATCTGGGATGGGCCGCTGGTGGCGGCCTTCGAGGGTGCCGAGCGCGTGCTGCGCTTCCGGGTGCGGGAGGTGGTGCGCAACGTGGGCGCGCTGCCGTTCCGGTGGAGCGTGTCGCAGCCTGCAGCGCAATTGACGCGTACCGGCGATTGGGCCGAAGCGGCGCGGGTGCTGGGTGCGGAGGCGGTTATCGCGTATCCTTGAGAAAACAATCTCTACGGCAGGGATCCCATGACACGCTTTTTCATCGGCGCGGCCGGCCTCGTCCTCGGCTGCGCGCACATCCTTGCGCATGCGGGGGCCTTGCCGGCGGATGCGTCACTGCCACAAGTAAAGAAAGGGATATGGGCAATCACCCATGACCAGGCGCTCGATGGCATACCGCACCAACACATTCCGGAACGGATCTTGGACGCCTGCCTGGATCCGCTGGAAAAGCTCCAGCAAGACGTGCAGGGTATGGAAAAGCACGGCTGCCATATCGAAATGCGCACGGCACCTGGCGAACTGCACATTGACGCGAGCCATTGCCCGGTCCGCCCCGGGGCAGCCACGCAGCTGCACACGGTGCTCGAGAGCCGCGCCCCGGACAGCTTCAAGATCACGACCGACACGAACCTGGGACGCGTCGTCCTGGCCGGCCGCTGGATCCGTGCGTGTCCGGCGCGGGAATAAAGAAAAAGGGCTACATGCAGAACATGTAACCCTTTGACTTTATTGCTGAATTCTTGGTGCCGCTGACCGGAATCGAACTGGTGACCTTCGCATTACGAATGCGCTGCTCTACCGACTGAGCTACAGCGGCGACACACTGCTTCACGGTATGAGCCGTGCAGCAGGGACCCGTATT
>Ga0265798_10001589_pt1 | contig 35176 bp, 23 predicted proteins | sample P3T30metagenome_FD_192430 | JGI IMG/M metagenome (GOLD analysis project Ga0265798, IMG submission 192430) | Plant litter microbial communities from East Loma Ridge, Irvine, California - P3 T30 | ecosystem: Environmental > Terrestrial > Plant litter > Unclassified | place: USA: California...
AAGCCTTGACAAACACGCCATTTCATGGGCAGAGAGAAGAAGAGATAAACTAAAATCTAAAGCAAACTAATTATGTCAACAATAGAGCAGTCAGCTAAAGGCAAAAAAGACGGAGATATCAGATATCTTACGCCATTGAATATAGAGACGAACAAGACTAAAAAGTATTGCCGTTTCAAAAGATCAGGTATCAAATATGTTGATTACAAAGATCCTGACTTTTTATTAAAATTTGTTAACGAGCAAGGTAAAATCCTTCCTCGTCGTTTAACAGGTACTTCTTTAAAATACCAAAGAAAAGTGTCTGTAGCAGTAAAGAGAGCACGTCATTTAGCTTTAATGCCATATGTGGCTGATTTATTAAAATAAAAAGTAGTCAATATTATGGAACTTATACTTAAACAGGACGTACAGAATTTAGGTTTTAAAGATGATGTAGTTACAGTAAAAGCCGGATTTGGCCGTAACTATTTAATACCTCAGGGTTTTGCACAAATGGCAACTCCTACAGCTAAAAAAGTATTAGCTGAAAATCTTAAACAAAGAGCTTTTAAAGAGCAAAAAGTGGTAAATGAAGCTAAAGCAACTGCTGAAGCTCTTAAAGCACTTGATATTAAAATTACTGCTAAAGCAGGTGGCGAAAAACTATTTGGTTCTGTAACCAATGCAGATATCGTAACGGCTTTAGAAAAAGAAGGACAATCTATAGACAGGAAATTTATTACCAGCGGTATCGTTAAACGTACCGGTAAATACTCTGCAAGCATCAGGCTACACAGAGATGTAATAGTTGACCTTCCTTACGAAATCCTTGCTGAGCAGGAAAACTAATCTTTAACGAGATTTACATTATACAAAAGCCTTCCCTAACCGGAAGGCTTTTTTTATGAGCTAACTTTACGCTTTCTATAAATTAAGCTGTGTATATAAAGGGCATTTTATTATTTAATGTAAATTTGCGCTAACAGCTGTAACACATATCCAGATGAAATATACCCGCCTTACTAAAGAACAACTTGAAGAATTGCACCCGGAGTTTATACGTTTTTTGGCTTCACAGTCTATAGATAAGCAGCAATGGGAAGAGTTAAAGGAAAGCCAGCCTGATAAGGCCGAAGAGCAATTAGACGTTTTCTCAGATCTGATTTGGGAAGCAGTAACCGACAAAGCTGAATGGCTGGAACATTACTCGAAAAATCATATATTTTTATTTAAACTGGGACGTGAGGATATGGAAAGCATTGTTATACATGCCCACACCCCTACCGCTGATTTTTTAACCGAAGGCGGCCTGCAGTGGCTTAACGAAAACATTTTTAGCGATGAAGTACAGATAAATCGCGGTAGAAAGGATTTTAGCCAGGATAGAAATGGCGATATATTTAGTCTTATAGAACAGGGTGCTATATTAAGCGAAGGCGAATTATACAAGCAGCTGGAAGATATGTTCTAGCATTAGAAACTTTCTCTACAAAACTTTACCTTCACTAAAAGTTAGCTAAATTAGCGAAGCAAACAAACGTATTTACATGGACGCTCTTCAAACTATAGAAGCTCTTCGCCAGGAGCTCAACCAACATAATTACAATTACTATGTTCTCGACAATGCGACAATTAGTGATTTGGAATTTGACCTGAAACTTAAAGAACTACAGACACTCGAAGAGAAGTATCCTGAATATTTAGATGAAGACTCTCCTACCCAACGTGTGGGTGGCGGTATTACTAAAAATTTTAATACGGTTGCACATGAAACGCGTATGTATTCTCTGGACAATTCTTATTCTAAAGAGGAATTGCTCGAGTGGGAAAAGCGTGTACACCGGGGCTTAGGTACAGCAGACGTAAAATATACCTGCGAATTAAAATATGATGGCGCCTCTATAAGTATTACTTATGAGGACGGAAAATTAAGTAAAGCAGTAACCCGGGGCGATGGTTTTCAGGGAGATGAAGTGACTGCTAATATAAAAACCATCCGCGCTATTCCTATACGGCTAAAGGGTGACTATCCCCCTAAGTTTGACATTCGTGGCGAGATAATTTTACCCTTGGATGGCTTTGCAAAAATGAACCGCGAACTTATAGAGATAGGCGAAACACCCTATGCAAATCCGCGTAATACAGCTTCCGGCAGCCTCAAATTACAGGATAGTGGCGAAGTATCCAAGCGTCCACTTGATTGCCTTCTCTACTCTATAATAGGAAATAACCTCCCGTTTAAAACTCAGTTCGAAGGGCTCGAAAAAGCACGGCAATGGGGCTTTAAAGTACCTAAGCAATCAGCGTTAGCGTCTTCCATGGATGAGGTAATGGCATTTATAGACCATTGGGATACGCATCGGCATGATATGCCCTACGAAACCGACGGTGTGGTTATTAAAGTAAACGACCTGCATCAACAGGAAGAACTTGGCTATACTGCCAAATCTCCGCGCTGGGCTATAGCATATAAGTTCAAGGCTGAACGTGCTGCTACACGACTTAGAGAAATTACCTATCAGGTGGGGCGCACAGGAGCTATTACGCCGGTCGCCAACCTGGAACCTGTTCAGTTGGGTGGGACGACAGTAAAACGCGCGTCGCTTCATAATGCGGACCAAATTGCAAAACTGGATGTTCGCGTTGGCGATGAAGTTTTTGTAGAAAAAGGTGGCGAGATAATACCAAAAATTATCGCTGTCGATTTCACCATGCGACCTCCTGATTCTGAACAGACGATATACATAACCAAATGTCCGGAATGTTTCACTGACCTTGAACGAAAACCAGGTGAAGCGCAGCATTATTGCCCTAACTTTTATGGCTGCCCTCCCCAGATAATCGGGCGTATTCAGCATTATATCTCGCGTAAAGCGATGGATATAGAAGGTCTTGGAGGCGAGACGGTAACGCTATTGTATAACTCTGATCTGGTACATAACTATGCCGATCTTTATGAGCTTAAAAAAGAGCAGGTAATCCCTCTGGAGCGTATGGCTGATAAATCGGCAGAGAACCTAATTAACGGAATTGAAAAATCTAAAGAAATTCCTTTTGAACGTGTACTGTATGCTTTGGGTATACGTTACGTAGGCGAGACGGTGGCCAAGAAACTCGCACGTCATTACAAAAATATTGATAATCTTGCTAATGCTACATTGCTTGATTTGGTGTTGGTTGACGAGATCGGTGAACGCATTGCACAAAGTGTTATGGACTTCTTCGCTAATCAGGAGAACAGATTAATTATAGAACGCCTTAAAGGCTATGGCGTCCAACTTGAAGCCGTGGCAGTTGCAGATACTACTGTAAGCAATAAACTTGCGGGTAAAGTATTTGTAGTGTCGGGAGTATTTGGACAATTCTCCCGCGACGAACTTAAAAAAGCCATTGAAGATAACGGCGGCAAAGTAGGCAGCTCTATTTCTTCTAAAACACATTATGTAGTTGCCGGAGATAACATGGGGCCTGCAAAGCTGGAGAAAGCAAAGCAGCTTGGCGTAAAGATAATAAGTGAAGATGAATTTATTAATTTAATAAGTGAATTAGAATCTTAGAGCCTTGGCACTAAGATTCTAGGAACCTCAGTTCTTAAGTATCTAAAAATGAACATAAAACTCATTGCCATTGGCAAAACCGATAACAAGTCGCTACAAACACTGATTGATGACTACCAAAAACGGTTATCATTCTACATAAAGTTTGACCTCGAAATTATTCCTGATATAAAAAATGTAAAGAATCTAAGTGAGGCGCAGCAGAAAGAAAAAGAAGGCGAGCTCATATTAGCTAAGCTATCTCCTACTGATCAGCTTGTACTTTTGGACGAAAACGGCAAAAATTTTAGTAGTGTTGGATTTTCTGAAGAGCTGCAAAAGAAAATGAATTCCGGTATAAAAACATTAGTTTTTGTAATTGGGGGACCGTACGGCTTTAGCCAGGAAGTTTATAACAAAGCTCAGGGAAAGATCTCACTGTCTGCAATGACATTCTCACACCAGATGGTGCGGCTGTTTTTTATAGAGCAGGTATACCGGGCTTTTACCATTTTAAGAAATGAACCTTACCACCATCAATAATAGATTTAAATAGTATTTAGCAGGTCTGCTAATTTCCCGGTAAGGTTCCTACGCGAATACTGTTGCAATCCTATTGGGTGCGACATTAAAATGCCGGTCTGGTATTCTTTAAAGTAATTTAGGATTGTATCTTTGAGTTTGTCCTTTTCGCTGTATGTCACAAACTTACCCGTATTAGTAGACCTTATAATGTCTGCAAAATCTGCACCGGCAGGCCCAATTGCAATTATCGGCCTCTCTGAAACCATATATTCAAAAAGTTTTCCCGGAATGATGCACTTAGTCTCGTCACTGTCAATTTCAATTAACAGCAGCACCTGACTCGTGCGTTGTGCGGTTATAGCTTCGTCATGGCTCACATAGCCCAGATTATTTACGAAAGCACTAAGTCCGCATATATCGATGGACTCCATAACTTCACTGCTAACAGCACCTATAAGCTTCAATTGAAAATGTGTCCTGAAATCTGCATCTTCGGTAACTAATTCAGCCAGCGATTGCCAAAGTATTTCCGGGTTTCTTTCCGATAAAAAAGAGCCTATGTGCGCCAACGAAAATTTCTCATCAAGCGGGAGTTTAGCAACTTTTTCTACGTCATAACCGTTTGTTATGACTGTAATTGGCTTGGTGGTTATCGCCTCAAACTCCCTTTTTGTAGTTGGGCTGGTAACCAATACTACCTCGGCAGTATTTAGAACTTCACGTTCTAACTTTTTATGTTTGCCTGCGGCGTACTTAGAGAGCTTTAATTTTTTATGATAGCCAATGGTTGTCCAAGGATCCCTAAAATCGGCAATCCATTTAACACCTGATTGTTTCTTTAATCCTAATCCTATCAAATGCAGGCTATGCGGTGGCCCGGTGGTAATTATCGTGTCTATGTTGTGCTCTTGTATGTACTCAGCTAAATATTTTATTGAAGGGTTTACCCACAAAACCCTCGCATCGGGGATAAAGAGATTGCCGCGAACCCAAAGCAGCATTTTTTGAAGAAAGGATTGCTTTTTTTGGGCAGGTATTATACCTGAGCTTATCTTATTTGTATTGCCTTTAGAAAATACCGAAGCCCATGCATACGGTTCTATTATTTTTTGCTTTATAATAGTGGTCTCAGGGTTTATCTCTCCTAACAATCCAACATCAATTAATGGATACGATGGATTTTCAGGAATATAAACTACAGGTTCAATATTGTAGTCGGGAAGGTACTTAACGAATTTTAGCCAACGCTGCACGCCGGGACCTCCGGCAGGTGGCCAATAATACGTAATGATAAGCACTTTACTCATTTCAGATTTTTGATTTGCCTCTCGCCTGATCATGACCCGCGACTGATGTCAAACATTAAGCTTTAAGAAGCTCTTTATTCTTTTTAGCTTCATAATAAATACCCCCGCCAACAAGCAATAGCATACCTATAAAACTTACTAAGGATATAAGGCTTCCAGTTTGTACAACCTGCGGTTCGAAAGTAAATATGATAGCATGTTTACCTGCAGGAATTTTTAAACCGCGAAGCATGTAATCCGTTTCAAAATGCGGAACAAGTTTGCCGTCGATGTATGCATTCCATCCGTTGGTATAGTAAACCTCGGAGAATACAGCCAATCCATCATTTCTGTTAACAGATGTGTAGGATACTTTATTAGGCCTGTACTCATCAAGCTTAATGGTTGAGGTGCTATCTACTACATAAGTTGCTTTACTAACTGCATTAGGAAAGTTTGATTTGTTGATTATAGCCTCATTTTTGGTATCAAGTTTACTAAGGGCTTTCATTTCTTCGTCGGCAGTGTTTACCGCTTTAATACGGCTTACAAACCATGCATTGCCGTTGGCCGTATTATTAGGAATTGGTATAACCTGACCTTCTTCATTGCGCTGTAGCACATATTTTACGTTAAGCATATTTAACACTTCAATGTTCATAGGACGCTGTGCTATCTGGTAGTCAAAAAGCTGTTGCATCTTCTGAGGTTTTGCAGCATGATATCCACCAATAGAGTTATGGAAATAAGATGCCTGCGCTCCATTCATATGGTTATCCATATCAAACACCCTAAAATGAGAGTCATCCTGGGCAATTTGCTCATCAGCGGGAGTTGCCTGAAATGGCACATCAGCCTCGCGGGCACTCACAAAACTCTCGCTGTTTACGTAGTTTTTATCGACGAAAAATAAGTCGGAAACCATTAGGAGCCCTACTAAAACTACCGCTGTAGTTTGTGCCAGTTTCTCCTTACTATAAAGCCAAAGTACCATCGCTGCCGCAATTATAAAAAAGCCGGAACGCAGCAGGTCGGAAGTGTACATGTCCATCCTGTCCTGCTTTAAGGCATCAATAAAGCCCTGACCCAATTGTTGTGTATAGTTAGCATCGCGGGGCCCGCTGAAGTCGAAACTGCCTTTAAATAATAAGAGCATTACTAATAAGCCAACACTTGCTGCTGCCGATTTCCATAAAGTGTCCCACTGCCTAACTTTATCTGATTTGATAAATGCATACAACCCCATTATTGCCAATACCGGCACGCAAAGCTCCAGCAAAACCTGTATTGAGGATACCGCCCTGAACTTATTGTACATAGGCACGTAGTCTATAAAACACTTTGTAATAGCCGGAACGTATTTACCCCATGATAATAGCAACGCCACTATTGCACCTGCCAGAAAAGCATATTTAATTTTACGCTCCTCAGCAAAAAGTGCAAGTACAAATAGAAAGAAGACTACTGCCCCAATATATGCAGGAGCGGCTACAATAGTCTGATCACCCCAGTACGTTACAACACCCTGTTGGGCAAACTCAAGTGCCTGTTCCTGGCTCAGGTATTGCCCCTCGCCTATCTGCAGTGTTTGAAGATATTCTACAATATGGCTGTCTTTACCAAGTTTTTCATGTCCTGATGATCCACCATAAAGGCGGGGAGCAACTAAATTTAAGGACTCGCCTATGCCGTAACTATATTCGGTAATGTACTCATAGCTCATGGCGTTTTTATTCTCTTTAGGACTGCCATCCGGATTAAAGGATAGATTGCTGTCGCTACGCGTACTAAATTTAGCGTACTCTGCAGTGGCCATAAGGCTGGTGGCATTCATACCTACTGCTAATAATGCTGCACCAAAAAAGATAGCTAATGAAATACCTAAATGACGATATTGCTTATTTTTAATTATCTCTATTATGAAGTAAATCCCTATTATAAGCAGTAATATAAAAAGGTAGTATGTCATTTGTATGTGGTTAGCATTAATTTCTAATGCCGACGCAACGAGCGTGAGAAGCCCGCCAAGGATGTATCTTCGTTTAAAAACAAGAACGACCCCGGCTATTACCATAGGCATGTATGCAATAGCATGAGCCTTAGCATTATGGCCTACACCAAGAAGTATTATAAAATACGTAGAAAACCCGAAAGCAAGTGCGCCAAAAAATGCCATTAGCGTGTTTATTCTTAAGGCTTTAAGCAGCACGAAGAACCCGAAGAAATATAGAAATAAATAATCTGCGGGGCGTGGCAGGAAGCGTATTGCACCATCTACTGCCTTAATAAAATTGTATGGGTAATGAGCCCCTAACTGGTAGGTAGGCATACCACCAAAGGCACTGTCTGTCCAGTACGATTCTTCGCCGGTCTGCTTTCTAAAGTCGTCCCGTTCCTTTGCCATCCCCGTATATTGAGCTATGTCGCTCTGAGAAATTTTCTTACCCTGTAAAACGGGGTAAAAATAGATAAGGGAAACCACTACAAAGCCAATAACGGCAAGAAGATAAGGGTAAAGCTTACTGATATTTTTCATTAAGGACGGAGTTTTTGCATTTTATAAAAACGCCGTGAAGATAGTAATTTCTGTAAAACCTATAGCTATCTGCCCTAATTAATGGAAAGTGCCTTTTATATAGTTTAAATAAAGGAAATATAAAAAAGGGGGAGTTACTTCGATTTTCCGGCAGATGCGTTAGGCCATGTCATGAATATGCCTGCTATGCTATTAAGCATAATGATCACCAGCAATAATAGATATACAAAGTGCGATAAACTGTAGTTTTCTAATAGATCACTTATTAAAAAGTAAAACGCCGTCATAAAAGCCAAAACAGATGCGATAAATAAGCCAGTCTTCATAATTCCCTATTAATTGTTCACAAAAGTATACTTAACACCGTCTTTAATAATTACAACATTACACGATATTTATTATGTTCGCACAAGCTAAAAAAAAAGTAAATTTGTTTCAGGCGCTACTTGATCCGTGAATATTTATGCTACTTAATGCGTCGCTAATTGTAAATTTTCTACATCAAACAATGACATAGTATTTGAAAAAAACAGTACTTTAGACCCCTGTTATTTTACACCTGCCATAGAGAGAAATTGTAGAGCGCTCGAAATATGCTTTTCAATAACTTTTAGGCAGTAACTAGTAATAGAATTTTGTTTACACTATATAGTCAACTATTTAATGAGTAACACATTATCCGCTTCGTTTTTAGAAAATCTTCGTAGCGCCACTGCAAGTTCACACAGCGGTCTCGAAGCTTTACCTGTTTCGGTATCGATCATAAATCCATCTGTTACAAATTCTGAGTATGCGCTTTATTTGAATTTAATGCATGATGTAGTGAAAGATGCTGAAGAGTCAATTTTCCCTGTTATATATAAGAGTATTACCGGACTTGATATTTATCCCAAGGCTCACTTTATTGAAGCTGACCTTAGTACACTTGGCTTTGTAAAGGATTCATTTTTACAACCTCTGTCACAAAACTTAGATGCTACTACTATTACACCTGCATTTGCATTTGGCATAATGTATGTAATAGAAGGCTCATCGCTTGGGGGGCGGGTTATAATTAAAAATATTACTAATGCCCTTGGGCACAATGCCGAAAGTGGCGCCTCTTATTTTTCGGGCTATGGCGCCCAGACAGGAAGCCACTGGAAAGCTTTTTTAAATGCTTTAACCGAATATGAAAGCATGAACAATTGCCAGGACGAAATTATAGCCGGGGCAAATTTTGCATTTGATGCTATAAACTTACATTTTACCGTGAACTCCCATCTATAGTACTTATATGAACATAAAGGATATTGTAAACCGGGATATTGTAAATCTCACTAATTGTGAGCAGGAGCCAATACACATACCGGGTAGTATACAACCTCATGGTTTTTTATTAGGTGTAATACAACATTCATTTGTTATTGACTATTGTAGCGCTAACACTGCCGAATATATAAACCTTTTTCATTCAGAGCTTCTTGGTCAGGCGTTCGAAGTTGTATTTGGAGAAGAACCTCAGCAAAAATTACTTTCATATATAAACGGTGATCGCATGCTTTCGTCATCCTTACTGCCACTAACACTGGCGGGTGTCGATTTTTTATGTACCGTCCATGTTAGTAACGAAATTTATGTGATTGAAGCCGAACCGGTAAGCCTGCAGGCTAAGGCAGCTAACGAAGTGTATGACCAGACGTCGCAGTTTTTAGCTTACATGCACGACACCCATACGCTAAAGGAACTATGTGCCCTGGTAGCAAAAGGTACCCGAGAAATAACACGGTATGACAGGGTAATGGTATACCGTTTTGATGCCGATTATAACGGAGAGGTTTACGCCGAGGCCTGCCGGGAAGATCTGGAGCCTTTTTTAGGGCTGCACTATCCTCATACGGATATTCCTGCGCAGGCAAGGGAGCTATACATGCGAAACCTGCTTAGGCTAATTACTGATATTGACTATACTCCTGTACCTATCTATACGCTGGATGATGTCGAAGGTAAAAACCTTGACCTTAGCCTTTCTATACTTAGAAGTACATCGCCCATACATGTTCAATACCTGCACAACATGGGTGTGGGTGCTACGCTTACTATATCACTTATATATCAAAAAAAATTATGGGGGCTTATAGCCTGCCACCATTACTCCCCCAAAAATATTGCACCCGAGACGCGGCTTGCAGCGCAGCTTCAGGGGCATTTTATAACTTCCCAGATTGCGGTAAGACAAGCATCTGAAGAATATGACATATCACGAAAAATTACCCAGGCTTTAGAGAAAGTTAATACTTACACTTTAAGTGATACTAATGCCCTTTATGAGCTGGTTAACAGTCCGGATATTCTAAGTGTGTGTAATGCAGGCGGTGTATCTATAGTTTTTAATGGGACTGTTTATAAGAGTGGGCTTGCGCCAAATGATGAGGAAATAAAAACACTAGCCTCCTGGCTTGCTGTTTATACAAAGCACGGCAATTTTAATACTAATAAACTATTTGATTTCTTCCCTGAGCAAAAGAACATGTGCCGCGATACATCGGGTATCATATATCATTCGCTTGAGATTGACAGCGACAATTGTATTATATGGTACAGGCCGGAGACCAAAACTGAAGTTAACTGGGGAGGCGATCCATCAAAATCTATTATAAAAGATTTAAAAGGACTGTCTCCAAGAAATTCTTTTGCATTATGGAAAGAAACGGTAGAATGCATGAGTAAACCCTGGCTTCAGCCTGAAATAAATACCGCTGCTGCCTGTGCGAATAATCTGCAAAGACAAATCAACCTTTTGATAATAACACAGGAGGAAGAAAAATATAGAAAATTAAGTGAGTTATTAAGCCAGACCAATTCTGAGCTTGAAAACATTAACTGGATAAGCACGCACGATTTGCAGGAGCCTTTGCGCAAAATCCAGCTTTTGGCTTCCAGAATATTAAGTAAGGAGGACCAGATGTCTGTTGGTGTGCAGGACTCTATTCTGAGAATGAATGCATCGGCAAACCGTATGCAAACGCTATTAATCGATATACTAAAATATACGCGTTTAAAACATACAGATGACGCCTCAATCGCGGTTGCTCTAAATCCGATTCTTAACGAGGTAACTGCCGAAATGGCCGAAACCATAAATGAAAAACAGGCCGAAGTTGTGATAGATTCTTTGCCGCAAATTGTGGGTATGCCGTTTTTACTAAAACAGTTGTTCTCTAATTTAATAGCGAACGCTGTTAAATATTCTGACCCTGAGCGTAGGCCGGTGGTAAAGATATATCAAAGAGATACTAAGCAAAACTTTAAACCGGAGGACAGCACTCTTTATAACGTAATTTATGTTGAAGATAATGGGATAGGATTTGAACAGCACTATGCAGAATCTATTTTTAATATTTTTACCAGGCTTCATTCATCGCCAGATTATAAAGGTTCGGGTGTGGGGCTCGCACTTTGCAAAAAAATTATGCAGAACCATAATGGGCATATAACTGCTACTAGTACATTGGGTGTGGGCACAATTATAAGTTTATACTTCCCTGTAACCGGTATTGAGTAATGTTTTATTGATCCACTCTGGGACTGTATAGAGTCTGGTTTGATATACTTTATAGTATACAAATTTTAATTATATATATTTAGTTGGGCACACGTTATAAATGTCAAGAGCTAACGTACAGGCTAAAACACACTATAAAAAACGCAGTTATTGGCACAGATACTTCTGCAGGAAGGCTTGATGCTGTTAAAAGATAGGTTGTTAAATAAGCCAGTATCTGTTATGGCATATATTTAATGCAGCACTTTGTCGTGCCTATGCCAGCCTGATTAAATAAATAGACTAAGCAGAAAACTATTCTGCGGGTAAATAAAATTACACGTGAAATTGAAGCGTATTAATAGCACCATGGCAGAAAGACAAGCATTTACACTCGGGAAAAGTTATACTGAACCTGATTTCCATAAAATAGCTACTGATATACTATTCTCGAAATACACGCCGCCCGGGGTAATAGTAAATGAGCAAAAGGAAATTGTACACTTTCATGGTGATACCAGTGCCTTCCTCCAACAGCTCCCTGGAAAACCTAATTACAGTGTTCTCAAGATGATAAGGGATGATCTTGACTTTGAACTTAGATATGCGCTTTCGGAAGCTAAAGAAACAAATAAATCTGTAATTAAAGAAAATATTCCTATTAAGGACAGTGACTTTACAATTAAAATTGAAGTTGTTCCGCTTAGCAGTGTCGGGCCCCACTACTTAATTTTGTTTCATAAAAACACTATAATACCAAGTGTAGAACGCACTGTAGAAAAAAGAAATAAGACAGATTTAGAGCGTATTAAATTACTCGAAGAGGAATTAGAACAAATGCGTGATTACATTATGCGGGTTAGTGAAGATCAGGAATCCGCTAACGAAGAATTGCTAACCAATAGCGAAGAGCTGCAAACACTTTACGAGAAATTGGAAACCTCAGCTGAAGAATTGCAGTCTAATAATGAAGAATTAATAACAGTTAATGACGAACTGTTGGAAAGACAGGAGCAATTAACCCTCGCCGTTATGTACAGTGAAGCAATTGTTGAAACTATACGTGAACCTTTGCTCGTACTGGACAGCGAACTGCGTATGAAAAGCGCTAATGCCTCTTTTTATAAATGTTTTACAACCACGGAACAGAAGATAGAAGGCAAACTGATTTTTGATTTGGGATGGATTAAAGACGATATTGATAAATTAAGGAAAGAACTCAATAATGTAAAAACAGAAAAAGGAAAACTTGAAGATTTTGAAATAAGAGCATTCTTACCGAAATTTGGTGAACGAATATTTTTAATTAATGTAAGGCCTATTAATAATGAAAGTTCGGCAGAACATTTATTACTTTTCGCCATGACTGACATTACAGATATTAAGGTTGCAGAATTGCTGCATCAGCAAAAAAGTCTTCTCGAAGACAATAACAAAGAACTTTCAAGCTTTAATTTCATAGCAAGCCATGACCTTCAGGAGCCTTTGAGAAAAATACATACGTTTAGCAAGATGATCGTGGATACCGAAAGTGAAGGGCTTACAGATAACGCCAAAATATATCTTGACCGTATAATGGTATCTTCTAAACGGATGCAGCAGCTTATAAACGACTTGCTTAGTTATTCCAGAATAAATAATGTAGAAGACATCAATTTGGAGTACTTAGACATCAATCTAATTATCGATGAGATAACGCATGAAATGAAAGAAGCTATAGAGAGTAAAAATGCTAATGTTACCGTGGCTAAAATCCCGCTTATTAAAGTGCTGCCGCCACTCATTACTCAGGTTTTTACCAACATTTTAAGTAATGCCTTAAAGTATTCGCTTCCGGGACGGCCCGTCGTAATAAAAGTTGATAAAGAAATAGTGCCTGGCAAGGACCTTCTGTTTTTTGAGTCAAACCCAAATATTTTATACAGCAAAATAAGCATATCCGATAATGGCATTGGCTTTTTACCGGAACATTCATCCAGGATATTCGAACCTTTTCAGCGCCTCCACGCAAAGGATAAATATGAGGGAACCGGTATAGGGTTAGCTATATGTAAAAAAATTATGCTAAAGCATAAAGGATACATTACAGCCGATAGCACACTTGGTAGTGGTTCTGTTTTTAATCTTTACCTACCATTATAATACTTATAAAATCTCTCTTCCAATAAAAACACTAAGCCCGAATAATTACTTATTCGGGCTTTATATATTTTTTAGACTGACCTCAGGGCATTTTAAAAGAGAATTACTCTTGTTATCTCAACTTTTTCTCTGCTCTTTTCTCTTTAATAAATTCCATTGCACCACCGGTTACCCAGTACATTACAAATGGCACTAAGAAAAACATTAACCAAAAACCAATTGAAAGTACAGTTAAAAATGCTAAGAAGCCTAAGTATTGAGCGAATTCCATGATTTGTGTTTTAAAGCACCAAATATAAGGCGAATATTTTTTTTAACCAACCTGAAACCCTTAAAAAATGCCTGGAATTTTTAACGAAATCATTTTCTTAAGCCTGCATTTATGCTTAAATTTGACTTGCCTTGGCCTAACGTTAATAAGCCGGAGCTAACTTTATCACTTAAACATACAACCATAAAAATTTAAGAATGGAATACAGGATTGAGAAAGACACCATGGGCGAAGTGCAGGTACCCGCCGAAAAATACTGGGGTGCACAAACCGAACGTTCACGAAATAATTTTAAGATAGGCCCATCCGGCTCTATGCCTACAGAAATTGTAGAAGGATTTGCTTATCTTAAAAAAGCCGCAGCTTATGCTAACCACGATCTTGGCGTATTGAGCATAGAAAAACGTGACGCCATCGCACAAGTGTGCGAAGAAATACTGGAAGGCAAACTTGCAAGCGAGTTCCCGTTGGTGATCTGGCAAACAGGATCTGGTACGCAAAGTAACATGAACGTTAACGAAGTTGTGGCTAACAGGGCTCAGGTTTTAGCCGGTTTTAAAATTGGTGAAGGTGAGCCGGTACTTAAAGCTAATGATGATGTAAACAAATCTCAGTCTTCTAATGATACTTACCCTACAGGAATGCATATTGCTGCTTATAAAGCTGTGGTAGAAGTTACCCTGCCGGGCGTAGAAAAACTTCGCGATACGCTTCAGGCGAAATCGCAGGAGTTTATGAATGTTGTAAAAATAGGCCGTACCCATCTTATGGATGCTACTCCATTAACCTTAGGGCAGGAACTTTCAGGTTATGTGGCACAGCTTAGCTATGGCATTAAGGCAGTTAAAAATACGCTGGCACACCTTAGCGAGCTCGCGCTTGGAGGAACAGCTGTAGGAACAGGTCTTAATACACCTGATGGTTACGACGTAAAAGTAGCTGAATACATTGCTAAGTTTACAGGGCACCCATTTGTAACAGCTCCAAATAAATTTGAAGCACTTGCCTCTCACGATGCTATTGTTGAAACTCACGGTGCGCTAAAACAACTGGCTGTATCTTTAAATAAAATTGCGAACGACATCCGTATGCTGGCATCAGGTCCGCGTTCCGGTATTGGTGAAATTATTATCCCTGAAAATGAGCCGGGATCGTCTATTATGCCCGGAAAAGTTAACCCTACACAATGCGAGGCACTCACTATGGTTTGCGCACAGGTTATGGGTAACGATGTGGCAATTACCGTAGGCGGTATGCAGGGCCACTATGAACTTAACGTGTTCAAGCCGCTTATGGCGGCTAACTTCCTGCAATCAGCACGATTATTGGGTGATGCGTGTGTATCGTTCGACGAGCATTGTGCAAAGGGCATTGAGCCTAACTATACAAGAATTACCGAGCTGGTAAACAACTCACTAATGCTTGTTACCGCCCTTAACACCAAGATAGGCTATTACAAAGCAGCTGAAATTGCACAGACAGCACATAAAAACGGTACTACGCTTAAGGATGAGGCTGTTCGCTTAGGATATGTAACTCCCGAAGATTTTGATGCTTGGGTTAAACCCGAAGATATGGTAGGAACGCTTAAATAGTTTTTCTTCAATTATAATCATGGCCATCAGAAATGATGGCCATTTTTGTATAATCTGGATTATTTAAGACGTATAGAGTTAGCAGCAAATAATTATCTTTGGTTATGGAAATTAAAGTTGTACCCGCTACTCTGTACCACCTGACTGGTATATTAGATATTGTAAACCACGCTATAACACATACTACAGCGGTTTATGATTATGATGAACGCACCTATGCTGAAATGGAAACATGGCTACTTGATAAGCTTGCATCAAACTGGCCTGTTATTGTTGCTGAACAGAACGGTGAGGTTTTAGGGTATGCCAGTTATGGTACATTCCGGTTTAAAGAGGGATTTAAATATACGGTTGAGCATTCTGTTTATGTAAAGGATGGCCAAACCGGCAAAGGCATTGGCCAACTACTCCTTGCTGAGCTTATTAATTTGGCAAAAGCACAAAATTATCATACTATGATAGGATGTATAGATGCTGCTAATTCCGGAAGCATTGCCTTTCATAAAAAATTTGGGTTTACAGAAAATGGGATTTTGAGAGAATCAGGCTATAAATTTAACCGCTGGCTCGACCTTCTTTTCATGCAGCTTATTTTAAATTAGGCATAATTAAATGAGATGTACACACGCTTTTAAAACCAGCCTTTTCTTTTAAAATAAATTGCCATCCCTATGGTAACCACTACCATAACTCCCCATACAACATAATAACCATATTGCGTATGGAGCTCCGGCATGTTGTCAAAATTCATTCCGTAGACACCAACAATAAACGTTAGTGGCATAAAAATAACCGAAAATATAGTAAGGGTCTTCATAATCTGGTTCATCCTCTGGCTTTGTGTTGAGAAGTGAAAGTTCGATGCACTATCAAGTGCGTTCAGGTCGTATTCAACCTGGTCAAGCAATTCGAGGCATTTTTGATGCAGTCGTGCAAAATAAGTATGAGTAGTTTTATGAATAGTTTCAATCTCCTCGTCTTCCTTTACACTTTTAAGATTATAAAGCGCATCCCTAAGCGGGGTTATTGCACGTTTAAGGTAATTAAGGCTGTCTTTTGTTTTTTCAACGTCGGTAATAAAATCAGTACTACTGCCTAATTTTGCCTCGTTGCCAAAAGTTTCAATACGCCCCTCATACCCCTCTAAGGTAATATAAAAATTTTCCATTATAGCGTCCAGCATCAGATACAAAAGGTAGTCATTTTGCTTTTTACGTACGATACCTGTTCCTGTGCGTATCCTCTCCCTTATATGCTGAAAATAATCACTTTTTTTCTCCTGGAAAGACACTATAACATTATCCTTGAGCAGGAAGCTTACCTGTTCTGTTTTAATAATATTTACTTCCTCAACGGGTAGGATAGATTTTACACTGAAAAATAACACGTCGCCAAGCTCTTCTATACGGGTGCGGCGGGACGTATTTAGAATGTCGCTTATTACAAAGCTGTCAACCTTAAAAAGGTCGCCTATCTTCCGTATAAGATCAGTATCATGAAGTCCGTGTACATTAAGCCATTTTACATCATTAACCTGTGTCACATCAGTACATTCCTTAATTACCCTCTCGAGCCCCACATGCTTGGTATATTCTTCATATCCTTCTTCATTAAATATAAAGAGCTGCATGGATACAGGGTCAGACTTATATTCGCCTGTATATTCAAAAAAATTGGGTTGGAACTGGCGTACTTTCCTATATTGAATTCTTTTCACGAAATAGATAATTTGTGTCCAATAAAAGTAACGCTTTTTTAAAATCCATTCTTAAATTTACAAAAAGTTTAATTTATGGCTACCCTCATCATCAATTGTAAAGAGATATTGCAAATTCGCGAAAGCGGCATTGTTAAAGTGTCGGGCAAGGAAATGGCAGAACTGCCAAAAATTGAAAACGCCTGGCTGCTTATAGATGAGGGAAAAATAGTAGATTTTGGGACTATGGAATCCTGCCCTACCATTGAGAACGCTATTGAAATAGACGCTACTGGCAAGACAGTAATGCCCGCATGGTGCGACAGCCATACTCACTTAGTATATGCCGGCAACCGTGAGCAGGAATTCGTAGACCGAATAAACGGCCTCAGTTATGAAGAAATCGCTAACCGTGGCGGCGGAATATTAAACTCTGCAAAGAAACTGAATGAAACCACTGAGGACGAATTATACAATCAATCGAAAGTGAGGCTGGAGGAAGTAATGCTTCAGGGAACTGGCGCCATAGAAATAAAGTCTGGTTATGGGTTAACGGTTGAAGGCGAACTAAAGATATTGCGTGTTATAAAGCGTCTCAAAGAGGATTACCCCATTGCGATCAAGGCAACCTTTTTAGGAGCGCATGCTTTTCCATCAGAATACAAAGAGAATCACAGCGGATATATAGATTTAATTGTGAATGAAATGCTTCCGGTAATTGCTAAGGAAGAGCTTGCAGACTATATTGATGCCTTTTGTGAAACAGGATACTTTTCTGTAAAAGAGACTGAACGCATTATGGAGGCTGGGAAAAAACATGGAATGCAGGCTAAAATCCACGTTAACCAGTTTACTGCTATAAACGGTATTGCGGCTTGTGTAAAGCACAATGCATTGAGTGTTGACCATCTTGAAATTGTAACTGATGACGACATTGAGGCTCTACAAAACAGTAACACAATGCCCGTTGCCCTGCCCACATGTTCTTTTTTTATAAGCATACCCTATACCCCCGCCCGCCAAATGCTTAATGCAGGCTTGCCGCTGGCATTAGCAACCGATTTTAACCCTGGTACTACCCCAAGCGGCAATATGAACTTTGTTGTAGCAACTGCATGCATAAAAATGAAAATGACACCCGAAGAAGCAATAAATGCAGCAACCCTAAACGGAGCTTATGCAATGGGTCTAAGCAAAACACACGGCAGTATTACTATAGGCAAATGGGCCAACCTTATAATTACAAAACCGCTAAGCTCATATTACCAATTGCCGTATGCATTTGGCAGCAACCTAATTGACAGCGTTATAATTGAAGGTAAGATAATTAGTAAGTAAAAATTTAGTTGTAGCGCCTATTAATAAAGGCCATAATAATAACCACTATATCGATATATCACCACTAATTGTTTGTATATTTGTTATCCTGCTAACTGTAAAACTGCCCACCTTACACACAAAGCAGCCTTTGATAGCCGGCAACAAATTTGCCTTTTAATAAGTCGGCGTAGAACCTAACACACTTATTTAGCCGAAATTGAAGTTCAAATTTATATTTATCTACTTAGTTTTTCTTTTTTTTATATCCTGTAAGGATGCCGGCAACCCTGCTCCGCTAAAGCATGCTGACAACACTTTAAAAACTAAATCTGATAAGGTAAATAATACTCAATCTAACCCTGAACTTACTGATTTAAAATACTCTTTAGAACAGCTGGATAATACGAAAGGCTTATCTAACAGCTCTGTGAATTGTATATTTCAGGATTCTCAAAATCTTATCTGGATAGGAACCTGGGACGGATTAAACCGATATGACGGTAATAACTTTAAGATATTCAGGCCGGAACCTGATAATCAAAATTCGATTAGTAATCAGGTGATATTAAAGGTAGCCGAAGACAGGTCCGGATATATTTGGGTACTCACAATGCATGGCATAAACCGCTATGATAAAACAACAAATCTTTTTACCACTTACTATTTCCTGCGTGATGATAAAGCCCCTCTTTCTGAGTCGGAGTTTAATATGACACTTAATAGTGATAAAGAAGTGTTTTGTGCAGTTAAGGAATGGGGTCTTGGATACTATGACGGAAATAATTTTGTTGCGCTGAAGGGTATTAACACCTATAAAAAAGACGTAAAAAAAATTGAGTTTTCATCAAGTGGAAAACTTATGGTCTTATCTAACGATAATAGGCTTTCATCATTAACGATAAAGACCAATAATGACGGTGGCAAGACAATCGTAAAGTCGGAAGTAATTGCGAATGATATTAGCACATTTAGTGCATTGCCGAACGATAAACTTTGTATAGTAAATACGAATGGAGAAGCCTACCAACTCTCACTAAACAAAAAAGCAGCGAAAATACTTTCGGGAACTAAGGTAGAGAACATTATTGGGTGCATTTCGCAAGGAGCTATACTCTCCGGAAAATCAGGCTATACAATTATTGATTCCAAAGGAAAAAAGATAGGTATGCCATGGACAAAATACCTTAAAAACCAAAAAATTACAACTTTGGTACAAGGGAACGAAAATATACTTTGGACGGGAACCGACGGCGATGGCGTGTTTAAAATGTATCCTCTCAAAAAGGCTTTTAATTTGATATCTAAGTCACAAATCCCGGAATTAGACGGTGGTATCGTGAGATCCTTTATAAAAACTGACGACGATTCATTCTTAATAGGTACCAAAGGTAAAGGACTATTTAAAATTTCGGAAAATTTTTTAGAGAATCCTGATCAACCTTTAGATTATAAAATTTTTAATGAAAGTAACAGTTCCATCAATAATGCAGTATTTGCCTTATCTCGTGCAGATAATAAGCTTACGTTAATAGGTACCGATGGAGAGGGCTTGACGGTTTACGATTCGGCTACTGATAAATTAATTGGTTGGCAGGAGATTGAAGGTGCCGCTACCTGCAATTACTTTAAATCTGTTTACGCTATACATCAGGAGCCTAATGGTTTAATTCACTTAGGTACAAATGGGTACGGAATGATAAGATGCCGGATAGAACGAAATGGCTCAAAGCTGAAAGTTACTGACTTTAAGAAATATCTTGCAGGCGACGTGGGTAAAGGTATGCTCAGCAGCAATATAATTTTCTCTATTGTATCTGGAGATAATGGTAAATTATGGATAGGCACACGTCTGGGAGGTTTGAACCTGTTCGATATCTCGAAAGAAAGTTTCACAACTTATAAAAACAGCGCGAACGACAATACTAGCCTTTCAAACAATGACATATTATGTCTCGTTAAGGATGCTGACAATAAATTGTGGATAGGCACAAGTTTTGGCCTTAACGTATTGCAAAAAATACACAAAGACGGCACTGCAGTTTTTAAAAGCTATGTAGTTAAGGATGGCTTACCAAATAATACTGTACATGGTATTCTACCTATCGGCAATGAAAGTTTATGGTTAAGTACAAACTTTGGATTATCTAACTTTAATGTAAATCAAAATAAATTCACCAATTACTCAAAGCGTGAGGGATTGCAAAATAATGAGTTCGCCGACGGCGCATCCTATATTGATCCTGCTTCAGGATATATTTTTATGGGTGGTATTAAAGGATTTAATTATTTTTTGCCGCACAAGATTAAGGAGTCAAATGTGCTGCCTGATCTTTTTATAGATAATATTAGCGGGAGAAACCAGTCAGCACCCTATTATCAGAATTTAGCCGTATCGCCAAATGCGGTAACTTATCCATCGATGGTGCTAAATCATGATCAAAATTTCTTTGATATACATCTTGCCGCCTTAACCTACACCAACAACGAAAAATGCCAGTATGCATACCAATTAAAAGGCTTTGACAAAGGCTGGAATAATATCGAAAACAGGAAAATAATTTCGTTTACCAATGTACCACGTGGCAACTACTCGCTATACATTAAGTGGTCTAATGCCGATGGAATATGGACAGAGCCCGTTCACGCAATAGACATAAGAATAAAACCGGTATGGTGGCAATCTAATCTTGCCATGATTCTTTATATTACACTCGCAATATTATTTATTTTATTCATACGCAGCTATTATTTAAAACGGCGATCCTTAGAACAAAACATACTGTCAAGAAAAAATGAGGAAGAGCTCCATGAAAACAGGCTGACCTTTTTTACCAATATTGCGCATGAATTTTTAACACCACTTACTCTCATTGTAGGCCCGGTACAAAAGTTAGCCGAGGCATCAAATCTCAATGAGAAGAATCAGAAGTTTATAATTATGATTCAGCGAAACGCTTCAAGATTGTTGTTTCTCACACAAGAATTGCTCGAGTTTAGGAAAGCAGAGCACGATTCACTTGAAATAGTTGTAAAGAAATTTGATCTTACGAGCCTTATCGAACAAATTGCCGAACTTTTTGATGATTGGGCAATGGATAAAAACATTGACTACCACTTGGAAGTCCCTCCTGCCCTACCCGGGTGGTTTGATAAAGATAAAATTGAAAAAATTATTTTTAACCTGATGTCTAATGCATTTAAATATACTCCTACAGGCGGTAGGATAACCTTTAAATGCTCTATAGAGAACAACAGTAGTCAGACATTAAACATTACTATTACAAACTCCGGGAAAGGAATTTCTAAAGAAAAGCTGGAATCTTTATTTGACCGCTTCTTCTTATCGGACACTAACCAGACATCTGATACCAACATTTTCAGGACCGGGATAGGTTTGGCATACATCAAAAAATTGGTCACAGTGCTACGCGGCGAGATACAGGTATCTAGCATCCCGGATGCAAAAACTAAATTTACCGTATTACTGCCTTGCGGCAAAGAAGCATTTAGCGATAAAGAAATTAATTTAGAAACAGCACCTGTTATTATTTCACACCATCTCAAAAATCTTGTAGACGAAATTGCAGTGGCACCGGAAAATGTACCTGTCAAAATCTCTTCGCTGGATGCAATTGAAGATTACCGAAAAAAAATTCTTATTGTTGAAGATGACATCGAAATACATTTATTTCTACATGATCTATTATCTGACAAGTATAGAATTATAAGTGCGAACAATGGCGTAGAAGCTCTTGAGATAATGGCTGGTAATTTGCCGGATATTATAATAAGCGATGTCATGATGCCATTGATGGATGGCGTAGAACTTTGCAAAAAAGTAAAGACTGATGTTGCCACCTGCCACATACCGTTTATTATGCTTACCGCAAAAAATACAGTTATACACCGCATAGAAGGTTTAGAGAGTGGCGCTAACTCATATATACCAAAACCATTTTATCCAGATCATTTACTAATCAGGGTTCGAAAACTCTTAGAAGAACGCGACCTGATTTTACAACACTTTTCGCAGGATACCCTTGTGGGCAATTTGCCACAGCTTCCAATAGAAAATGAGGATAAAACATTCATCAAGACCGTTATAGAGCTTATACGTGCGAATATTGATAACGAAAATCTCCAAAGTGCTTTCATCGAAAAAGAATTAGGCATAAGTACCTCTCAGTTGTATAGAAAAACAAAAGAGATATTCAGTCTCTCTCCTGGTGACCTTATTCGTACAATTCGATTAAAATATTCCGCCGAACTCCTGCGTAAAAATGTGTTAACTGTGTCAGAAATTTGCTATAAATCCGGGTTCAACAACCGCTCCTATTTTTACAGAGAATTCAAAAAAGTCTACAATACGACACCAAAAAACTATCAATTACAATACAAACCAAAGGTAGTTCCGTTTTCAAATAATTGATTTTCAGTATATTTATAATCAGTGTACACTATTGAACAAATAGTGTACACTGATTTATGACGTATCCGTGTACATTTACAGCGCAAACGATATAGCATTGTAAATATCTTGTTTAACCCAAAACTAACTAACATGAAAAAAAAGTACTCATTACTAACAATTCAGCATTATTAATATGAGCCAGAAAATTATTTACAGCTTATCCCTAATATGGGCATTGCTATCAGGAAGTATTATTTATGCACAAACCGTTAAAGGAACGGTGTCAGATGCCAATGGGCCACTGCCTCAGGCAAGCGTTCTTGTAAAAGGAACTTCTACAAGTACTGTTACAGATTTAGACGGAAACTATACCATATCAAATGTAGGCTCCAACGCCACGTTGATTTTTAGTTACATTGGTTATGTTGCGCAGGAGCAAACAGCAAATGGCGACAGTACTATTAACGTAGTCCTTATTGAGGATGCGCAAAAATTAAATGAGGTTATTGTTACCGGCTATGTTGGCCAAAGAAAAACTTCGATAACCGGTGCGGTAGCACAGGTAGATATGGAAGACCTGTCTAAAACGAGAATACCGGATGTAGCGCAGGCATTACAAGGCCAGGTAGCGGGCGTATTTGTTGCCGCAAGTACGGGAGCACCCGGCGACGGAGTACAAATCAGGATTCGTGGACAGGGTACATTGGGCAATAATGATGTGCTTTATGTTGTAGACGGTGTGCCAACACGCGATATTACTTTTTTAAACCAGAATGATGTAAAGTCTATGACGGTTCTAAAAGACGCTGCTGCGGGTGCAATTTATGGCTCAAGGGCTGCAGGTGGTGTAGTAATCATCACAACTAAGAAAGGTGTTGTAGGTAAGACGAGTTTAGACGTAGAAGCTTTTACAGGCATTCAGTTCGCTACAAATTTGCCTCATATGCTTAATGCCGATCAGTACCTGACAATGGAAGACCGTGCATGGCATAATACAGCAGGCAGGGCTGCAGATGCAGAAAGTCCTTACGCAAGAGACAGACGAACAAGAACAGACCTTGCAGATACAGATTGGTTAAAGGAACTATTTACCGCCGGTATCTCGAATAACTTCCAGGTTTCAGCCAGCGGCGCTACAGATAAAGTTCAATATTTAGTATCGGGTGGTTACTTCGGGATTAACGGAATTGTTACAGAAAAAAATGATAAATACAAACGTGTAAATTTTAGGTCTAATATAAATGCTAATGTAACTGATAGATTTTCAGTTGGTACAAATCTACAAATCAGTTTCCAAAAACAGGACAGGCTGTCCTCTAGCGGCGATGCACCGGGAGTAATCCGTCATGCGCTAATCCGTCCGCCGGTTATTCCCGTATATAAAGATGTAAATGATCCTACTTATTCATCGAGCGATCCTTACACAGATTTACCTTTTTATACTGGTCCCAATGAAGGCTGGAGTAAGGATTACGAGTTTAGTTCTAACCCACTTGCTATTGTGCATTTTACGGATGATATTAGGGAGACATTCCAAACATTTGGTAATGTATATGCTGAATATGCTTTTCTTAGCGATAAGTCATTAAAATTCAGAAGTAATCTTGGCGCGGACATTCGTTTCCTTCATAATAAAGCATTCAATGAAAATTACGGTGACTTAAATTTAAGTGATATTACCAACCCATATTATGGGCAGGGAAGAAATAACAGGCCAAATGGTTTAAACGAGGACAGAAGTCAAAATATAACTTTTACATGGAGTAATACATTAAATTATGTTAAGACATTGAATGAGGTTCATAGCATTAATGCTCTTTTAGGGGTTGAAAGGATAGATAATAAGGCTGCAGGAGTTGGCGGCAGCAGGCAAAACTATGATAATACTACAGATCCATTCAGATATTTGGACTATGGTGGTTTAGGCTCAGATCAATTGGCGCGTCCGGGCAATGCAGGAAGCCAGACAAGCTGGTCGCTTCTTTCTTACTTCGCTTCCGGAACGTATGGCTACGCTAATAAATATTTTGTAACGGGCACTATAAGGGCAGACGCCTCATCACGATTTGGACCCAATAATGTATGGGCGTACTTCCCCTCGGTTTCCGCAGGATGGGTTATAACCGAGGAAAACTTTATGAAAAACTCATCATTATTTTCTAACATTAAGCTAAGGGCAAGTTACGGACAGGCCGGAAATCAGGAAATACTTGATGGTCAGTTCCTTCGTCTTTACACATTAGGTCCAAACCCACGTTTATTACGCATCGAAAATCCGGATGTTAAGTGGGAAACTACTACTCAAACAAATATAGGATTAGACATTAGTATATTAAATAATAGATTAAGCCTTTCGGCAGATTACTTTTCAAAAGTAACTGACGATATTTTATTACCGCTTGGTGTACCACGTATATTTGGACAATTAGAGACAGTAAGTTTTAACTCTGCGTCTATCACAAATAAAGGCTTTGAACTTGGTCTAAATCTTCAAAATAATGATCGTGCGTTTAAGTATGGGATTAATGCAAATCTTGCCACATTAGATAATAACGTTACAAAACTTGCCCGACGAGCACCATATTTAGATGATGTTGCTACTCATACAAGAACAGAAGTAGGCCAACCGATTGGCTCATACTACGGTTTCCAATTTGATGGTATTTACCAAAACGCAGCAGAAGTTAACTCGCATTTATATGCCGGTGCAGGTACTACACAACCAGGGGATATTAAATTTAAAGATTTAAATGGGGATGGTCAAATTAATGCTAGTGACAGAACTTACATTGGTAGTTCGATACCAACGCTGACCTATGGATTTGCATTTAATTGTTCTTACAGCAACTTCGATCTTTCATTTTTGCTACAGGGTGTAGATAACGTTGACCGCTATAACGACCTTAAGCAGATCTTAGATTATGACAGCCGTCCATTTAATTCTACAACAGCAATTTTAGGTAGTTGGACTGGTGAGGGTACAAGTAACACGATACCGAGAGTAACTCAAAATGATAATGGTGGCAGCAGAGTATCCAGTGTATTTGTGGAAGACGCATCATATCTACGTCTAAAAAATATAGAAATTGGCTATACGTTTAGTAATTCGCTTCCCGGAGTAAACAACTTAAGAGTTTATGCATCGGCACAAAATTTATTAACATTTACAAATTATACCGGGCTTGATCCTGAATCTACATCACTTATTGACCAGGGAACCTATCCGCAATCTACCTCTATTATATTTGGAGTTAGAGTAAAACTTTAAAAAAAAAAGCTAAAATGAAAAATTTATTAAAAATTGGACTTCTCATTGGTGCAATTGCATTTACAGGATGCGACGATGATTTGACCACAGAAAACACGGGTAAAGTTACTACTGGTGCTTTACTAACAAATGAACTGTTAGAAAATTCAGTTCGATCGTCTTATGAATTGCTTTCCAATAGGCTAAATATTATGGGGCAGTGGAACTGGAACGGCGGTCTCGTATTCCAAAATGATTATATTATGCAGGATATTGCATCTGACGATATGGTTAAAAAATGGAATGTTGATGGTGACCAACCCTGGATTGACGAAATAAATAGCTTTACATTTACTTCAACAAATGGTGGCCCTAATGGATTATGGAGCTACAACTATGAGGGTATTAACCGACTTAATCTTGCCTTGGAAGGTTTGCTAAATCCGAACGTTGAATCTATAACAGGTATCTCTCCGGAACGAAAAAATCAATTGCTAGGAGAAGCATATTTTTTACGTTCATATTACTACTTTTCGTTAGTAACAAATTTTGGTGGTGTGCCCTTACTTGTAAAGCCAGTTGCTTCGCTAGATGAAGCTTACGAGATTGCCGTTAGGGCAGATGAGTCGAGAGTATGGGAACAAATAAATGGTGACCTTGCGTTAGCTAAAGATTTGCTGCCTAATTCCAAATATTCGTCTGACACAGAAAAATGGAGGGTATCTAAGGCTGCAGTGATTGCACTTATGGCAAAGTCTGCATTATACAATGAAAATTGGGGGGCTGTGCCTTCGATGGTAGATGAGATTGCAGGCATTGGTTATGGCCTAAATACCAATTATTTCGATAGCTTTAGAAGTGAATATACTGACAATGAAGTTATATTTTCTTACAATCACGAAACGAATACAACTCCAAGGAAAGGTAATGGCATAAATGCACCGTTAGGGTGGGGCTTTTTTGCACCTAGTACTGATTTTTTAGATGCATTTGAACCTAACGACCCAAGAAAATTCTATACTGTTGATGTTGAACATCAAAATATAAATAAGATGCTTGGCAGCGTTAATGGGACCAACAAGGGGAATGATGATGGGCCAAACAATAAAATTTATATTCGTTTCGCAGACGTTTTGTTGTGGAAGGCTGAGGCTCTAAACGAAACAGGAGATTATGCTGGTGCAATAGCCATCATCAACCAAATACGCCAACGGGCAAGAAATGGAGTAGATGCTACAGGTGCCACTCCTCCAGCCGGAACTTTGCCGGACAGGCCCGCATCGTCTGACAGGACTACGATTAAAGGATGGCTAATTTCGGAAAGACGAGTTGAACTAGGATTTGAAAACCAAAGAATGCTAGACTTAAAGCGTTGGGGCATCGCACAGGAAGTGCTGAATGCTAAAGGGATTAACTTCCAGCCGAAACACATGCTGTACCCTATACCTCAAGCCGAAATTGACGGATCGGCGGGGACGCTTACCCAAAATCCCGGTTATTAATTTTTACTATAATTTAACCCAAATACTAAACTATTTGGGTTATTTTTAAATATTACACCTCAATAAAGTATGAAAGACATTGCAAAACGTTTTATAGAGAATCCGTTGCTATCCCCAAGCGACATTCCCGCGAGTACTCCCGGTTTAGAAATTACATGTTTACTTAACCCAGGCGTATTTACCTTTCAAGGTAAAACCTGGCTTATAGTTAGGGTAGCCGAAAGGCCACAACAAAAAGAAAACCTTATCTCCTTCCCTATCTTAACTTCTGATGGAAGCATCACAATAATGGAGATAAGTAAAGACGACCCGGAACTTGTAGCCAGAGATGCAAGGGTTATTAATTATAAATTATTAGATTACCTAACCACATTATCGCATTTAAGGCTGATGTGCAGCGATGATGGCATCAACTTTTACGAACCTGAGGATTATCCTGCATTAGTGGGCGAAGGTATACTGGAAACTTTTGGTATTGAAGACTGCCGCGTTGCAGAAATAGATGGCAAATATTACCTGACATTTACTTCGGTTTCAGATAATGGAGTTGGCGTTAGCCTGCGTACTACTAAAGACTGGAAAAACTTTAAAAAACATGGCATGATCCTGCCGGCGCATAATAAAGATTGCGCAATCTTTGAAGAAAAAATAAACGGACTTTACTATGCTCTGCACAGGCCAAGCAGTGTAGATATTGGCGGAAACTTTATCTGGATAGCTTCATCACCGGATGGTATCCATTGGGGTAACCATCATTGTATTGTAAAAACGCGTAAAGGATTATGGGACGAAAAACGCGTAGGAGCCGGTGCAGCTCCTATAAAGACATCCAAAGGATGGTTGGAAATATATCATGGCGCTAATGAAAATCATCAGTACTGCCTGGGCGCATTTTTATTAGACCTTAATGATCCTACAAAAGTATTATCGAGAACGGAAGAGCCTATTATGGTACCTACTGCCGAATACGAATTAAGCGGCTTTTTTGGCAATGTTGTATTTACAAACGGCCATATTGTAGAACCCGACGGCGATACCCTGACAATGTACTATGGTGCATCAGACGAGTTTGTTTGTGGTGCTAAATTTTCAATTAATGAAATACTCTCACTCTTAAAATAAACTCTTATGCTTAAGAAACTTACATCTGAGTTTGACCACTTTAAGAGTCAGACTCACAACTTTCGCATCCTTACGTTAACGAATTTAGTGTATGCATTAGTACTGCCGGTGATAGATATTTTTGTTGCTGCTTACATCATGAGGAATTCTAACGATACCTCTAAGGTTGTGATCTACCAACTGGCTATATATACAGGTATCCCACTAACTTTTTTATTAAATGGCTTTTTGCTAAAGCATTTAAACATTAAGATTTTATATTCCATAGGGATGATGTTAAGCGGCGTATCTATGATAATCATGATGTCTTTAAAGACATTAGATATGACTGGCATAGCAGTAGCTGGCATTACCATGGGATTATCTTTTGGTCTTTACTGGTCTAACAGAGACTACCTTGCCATATCAATTACTAATGATGAGAACCGTAACTATTATTACGGACTGGAAACGTTTATTTATACAATAATCGCAATTGCCGTGCCTGCTACAATTGGATGGTTTATCCAATCTAAGACTGGTGAAGAGGATAAACATACCGCTTACCTAATTATTACTGGCATCGTTTTTATTATAACATTCCTCGCCTCAGTAGTTTGCTTTATGGGCAGGTTCGAAAATCCGGTTCAAAAGCAATACATTTTTTTTAAGTTCCACTCACTTTGGTACAAACTACTTTCATTGGCACTGTTCAAGGGCCTAGCGCAGGGATTTTTGGTAACAGCTCCCGCAATGCTTATTTTTAAAATACTTGGCGAAGAAGGTGCTTTAGGAAATGCCCAGTCTATAGGAGCTATACTTGCAGCAATTATAATTTACTTTATAGGGCGCGTTAGCAAACCATCAGACAGGATCAAAACATTCTCTGTCGGGTTAGTGCTATTTGCCATAGGTGCATGCCTTAATGGGTTTTTATATAATCAAACAGGTGTGATTGTATTCTTATTACTGCTTCTGATAGCCCGACCATTAATGGACCTTGCTTACTTCCCTATCCAGTTGAGGGTTATAGATATCGTGGCGCGCATTGAACGTAGGGGCGAGTTCACTTATATTTTAAACCACGAAGCAGGGTTATATGCCGGAAGGCTTTTGGGAGCAGGAACGTTTTTGGTTTTATATTATACCATATCTGAGGATTTTGCACTTCGTTATGCCATAGGCATTATTGCGCTGTTACAGCTATGTTCGATATTTATAAGCAAGAAGATAATTGCCGAAGGCAATAAGATTGCCCCTGAAAAAGAAGACCGCGAGGACATGAAAGTGCTTGATCAAACTGCGGCAGAACTTATTTAATTCAAAACATCATACTTACTATATGAACATTATTTTTAAATCTATCATACCTTGCCTGCTACTTGCAAACGTTAACGTGAGTGCACAAATAAAGCAGCAGCCCATACCCCGGGTTGACCAAATGGCAGATGTGCCGCAGCCTTTTAAAATTATAGACTATAATAAACTGGCGCACGATTTTGATAAAACTGTTTTCGACTTTAATGCTAAAGGAAAGTTTTGGCCTCTTGTATGGATAGATAAGAGCCAGAAAAACTTCCCCCAGGATGTTGTAGGTATTTACACTGCTATTGGCGACGTACGCCAGGGACCTGACCATAACAAAGGGATGTTTCACGAGGCGTTGGCAAATATGGGTGCGACGCTTGGCGCAAGCTTAGTTGGTATTGATAAGACAAACCAACAGAACCGCAACTATGTAGGCATGCTTAAAAATTATTTCAACAGTGAGACCGGTTGGGATATAATGATGAATAATACCTGCCCGGAAGTTGCGCTATTAGGTGGTGGCTACGGCCGTGACTGGTGGTATGATGTATACCCTAACCTATTATTCTATGCTATTTACGATAAATATCCCAATGAACCCGGGTTTGAAAAGATTGCCCGTAAAATTGCAGACAAATTTTATGAAGCCGATGTGATACTTAATGGCAATTACGGCTACTCCTACTTCGACTACGGCAAGATGAAACCCATGACAAACAACATATGCCTCCAGCCGGACGCAGCAGCAGGACATGCATGGGTATTATATTCTGCTTACAAAAAATTTGGAGATGCTAAATATTTAAAAGGTGCAATGTCTGCACTAACAGCGTTACAGTCTCAGGCAAAAAATCCTACGTATGAGTTGTTAATGCCTTTTGGGGCAGAACTTGCAGTGCGTATAAATGCAGAGCTTGGGGAAAAATATGATGTAAATAAAATGCTGCACTGGACGTTTGACGGCACACCGGAATGCCGTGAAGGCTGGGGAGTACTCGTGGGCAACTGGAACGGCATAGATATTTCTGGTATTGTGGGCAGCACTGTAGACCACGGTGGCTACGGTTTCCTTATGAATACTTACGATGCTGCCTGGCCATTAGTTCCTATTGTGCGCTATGATCAGTCGTACGCAAATGCGATAGGAAAATGGATGCTAAATGCTGCCAACGCCTCAAAACTGTTTTACCCGCGATATATGCCGGATGACCATGAGATCATTCCCCAACTCGCTGGTGCTGGTAAAGATGTTATTGCCTACGAGGGTATCATTAAACAGTCTAACTACAAAGAACACCAAAATATAAAAGGTCCTGTTGCACAGGGCGACGGCCCTTTATGGGTACTGGGGCAAAACCCGCAGGAATCACAATTAAGTGTGTATGGCAGTGGCCACGTAGGTATTTTTGGAAGTATAATAAAAAATACAGATGTAGACGGTGTATTACAATTAGATCTTTTGGCAACCGACTTTTTTCACGATAAGGCATACCCATCGTACCTGTATTATAATCCATATAACGAAAGCAATACGATTACGGTAAATATTGAGAAAGGTAAAAAAGTAGATCTTTATAACACAATAGCCGGCAAATTCGTTGCGAAAAATGTTTCGTCAACGGCTAAAATAAAGATTGACCCTAAAAGTTCGGCGGTATTAGTAATGGTTCCTGCCAAAGGAAAAATTACGTACTCTGGCACTAAAATGATGGTTAACGGCATTGTTGTCGATTATAAAGTTCAATCAAAAAAATAAGTATGCCGGCTGCCAGATTTAAGATTACAGGTGTGTTTGCACTCATGCTCTTTTGTTGCTTTTCAGGAAGTGCTCAGGATTTGGCAAGCCACAAAATCTGGTGGAAGGAAACTGTATTTTATCAAATTTATATGCCCAGCTATGCTGATAGCAATGGCGACGGGTATGGCGATTTTAAAGGGATAACCGGCAAACTGGACTACCTGTCTGGGTTAGGGGTAAAAGGTATCTGGCTTACTCCCTTTTTAAAATCGCCGAAAGTTGATAATGGCTATGACGTTGCCAACTATTACGCGATAGATTCAACCTACGGTTCTAAAGCCGACTTTGACACGTTTTTGCTCGAAGCACATAAGCGGGGGATAAAGGTCATTATGGATATGGTGCTAAACCATACTTCTACCGATAGCAAATGGTTTCAGGAAGCTAAAAAATCAAGGGATAATCCTTATCGTGATTATTACATTTGGAAGGACAAACCCAATAACTGGGAATCGTTCTTTGGTGGCAGTGCGTGGGAAAAAGATGCAAAAACAAATCAATACTACTACCATAAGTTTGACGTGCGAATGGCCGACCTCAATTGGCATAATCCAAAGTTAGTTGCCGAGGTGCAGAATGTTCTTAAATTTTGGCTTGAGACGGGGGTGGATGGCTTCAGGCTCGACGTTATCAATTTTTTAACAACAGATGGCATCACTCAGGATAACCCTGTAAAAGACGGCAAGCAGGAGCATAAGTATGATATTAACCAGAGCGGCGTGAAAGATGCCATGCGTACTATAAAATCTACAGTAAGTACCTATAAGGACCGCTTCATTGTAGGCGAAATTGGGAGTGATAAGATTGAAATCTTAAAACAATACCAGTCGGATGATTTGTTAGACGTTGTTTTTAATTTCAATTTTGGGAGTATTCCTGAATTTTCCTCACAACGAATATTTAACGAGCTGCAGAGCATGGAGCGTAATATGACCAGCTACCCTACCCTCTTTTTTGGCAGCCACGATATGCCAAGAATGATGGACAGATTAGCAAATGGAAATGCTAAAAGAGCCGAGGCGCTTGCTGCACTAATGCTGACGGCAAAGGGAGTCCCCTTTATATACTATGGGGAGGAAATAGGGATGCATAATACTATCGCAAGCAAGTTTGAAGACATTAAAGATATACAGGGTGTAACGCATTACAAGCTTGCTTTAGCAAGAGGCATGAATGCAAATGAAGCACTTGTTGAAGGAAACGCGCACAACAGGGACAAATCAAGGAGCCCTATGCAGTGGAGCCCGAAAAAGTTAGCGGGATTTTCCACTGGCAAAGCATGGATTGGGGTTAATGCCGATTACATTACAACTAATGTTGAAACCCTTAAAAAGCAGGACAATTCGATCCTGAACAGATATAAGAAACTTATTGACATAAGGAACGACGACGACGTATTGCAGTATGGCAGGTATTCACCACTTGAACACAAAAATGGCCAAATTATCTATACACGCACCCTTAAGAACGAAAGTATTACCGTTATAATTAACTTTGGACCTGAGGCAATAGCTACTATTCCGACAGGAGCTAATATAATATACGGAAACCCAACACTGAAGACTGACGATTATGTTATCTACAAAACACGCCGATAGAATAAACTATTGATTATTTTACTTCTTCGTCATTAGCAGAAAAATAAACCTGCTTCTCAGTCTCTTTTGGTTCCGGAATATCTGCTTCGGTAAGTTCACGAAGTATATCTGGGTTTAACTCTACAAGTTTAATAATTCTGTTTGCCTGATTTTGCACACATTTTTCAAACAGGTTACGCAACGTTCTCGCATTACCAAAACCTTCATCCCTCTTTGCATATAAAAGTTCGAAGGTATCATTAAGCTTTTCCTTTGCATCTTCAGATAAAATAAAATCAGATTTGCTGCATAACCCCTCAAAAATCTGTAGTAACTCAGACGGTGCGAAGTGTTCAAAGTGGAAAAATCGATTAAATCTTGACCGCAGTCCCGGGTTAGATTCTACAAAAACTTTCATGGGTTCGGTATAACCTGCTACCACAACTGCAAGGTCGTCCCGATGGTCTTCCATGCGTTTAAGCAGCGTATTTATAGCCTCGGCACCGTAGTCGTTACCCGAGAAGTTGTTTGCCAATCCGTAAGCTTCATCAATAAATAAGACACCGCCTATACTATAGTCTACTAATTTATCTACTTTAGTAGCTGTCTGCCCTACGTAGCCTGCAACCATACCCTCACGGTCCGTTTCACAAAGCTGCCCTTTAGACAAAAATCCTAAATGCTTATAAATACGGCTTAGTAACCGCGCTACCGATGTTTTACCAGTGCCCGGAGGCCCTAAGAAGACTGTATGAAGTGTAATTTCTATATTCTTTAATCCGCCGGATGTACGCTTTTTTTGGATCTCGAGTAAATTTATAAGCTCTGCAATATCTTTCTTAATATTTTCAAGCCCAACCATGCTATTAAGCTCTTCCATGACTTTCTCTAAGGTATCGTCCTGAGGGATGTTGCTTTGGAATTTGCCTTTACTGCTTACGGGCTCCTCCTTAAGTCCGATAGCACTATACAGGTCTTTCGTATCTGTAAACGTCTGGCCGAATGCAAAATGCATAAAGAAATTAAAGTGCTGTGCAACCGCCTGCATCCTTACATCATCTTTTTGTTTAAGCGTAGGCAATATAAAAAAATTGCCTTGCTGTGCATCATTAGGTCTAATCAAGTTATCCTTTTCGATTTTGGCAAGGTGCAATTTAAACTCGTCGCTGGCAGCAAGCTTGTTTAATGTGCCTATGGCATTAGAATCCGCAAAATGGTTGTTGCGTATAGCATCATAATAATAAGCCAGGACAAACCCCGATACGTCTGTTTGCTTGCTCCTACTGCTTTGGTAAGCAGTAATAAGATCAGATATAAAAAAATTTTCCGCCTTTAGCAATAAACCATTCGAGCCTTGGTGTTGCAATTGTAAATTTAAATCAGCTATGAAATCATCGTCTTTATTTAAATCATCACATAACTTTAAAATACTCTTTGCCTCCTGTTCCAACTCATTTATTAGCACAGGGGTTAAGGGCATTTTGTTATTATTTAGTTCAGACTCGAGATACCCTTTTAAGGATGAGAAAGAATCTTCGATTAATGAGATAGGATTTCGTTTGTTTTTCAAGTCTATATGTTTTATGAAATCATCATTTGATGAACAATCTCTTTTACCAGTGCAATATGCTCTTCAGAATAGTCCGTCCATGCAATACCCATGTCGCGAAGGTCGTACTTTGCTACGACAGTCCCGTACGACTGCTTAACACCATTTAGAGTAGGATGGCCGATTACATAAATAATTTGTGCTAATTCTATGGCGAGTTCTATGTCGTGAGTTGAAAATATTACTGTGTTATATTCTGACGTACTGCTTA
>Ga0265798_10001590_pt1 | contig 35161 bp, 25 predicted proteins | sample P3T30metagenome_FD_192430 | JGI IMG/M metagenome (GOLD analysis project Ga0265798, IMG submission 192430) | Plant litter microbial communities from East Loma Ridge, Irvine, California - P3 T30 | ecosystem: Environmental > Terrestrial > Plant litter > Unclassified | place: USA: California...
CGCCGGATACCGGTGACGACGATATCCCCGGGCGGCGCGGTCGCGGGTTCGGTCGCCGACGTCCCGGCCCCCGATGTCGTGGTCGCCGACGTGGCGTCTGTCTGTTGCGCCGCGACCGGACCGACGATCGCGATCGACGACACGCCGGCGAGTGCCAGCAACCGTAGTGAAAACCCAACCATGCGATGATCCCCGCCCGTCTGGCCGGCATCGACTGCCCGCCCCCAATGACGGCGCGGCTAGGCGGTGGTTGTGGCAGTTTTATTTATTTATCCGGAAATAAATCGCGTCATCGTTCGGCATTCGGGGCGACGAGCTGGTGGATGGGAAGCAGTGCGGCGCCTACCGCCGCCGCCCAGCTGCCAAGTCGCGACACATGGATTCTCGGCCGCGGCAAATGGGGGAAGGCCGTCGCCCAGTCGGCGCGTTCCAGCGCTGCACCCAGCGCGTGGAGGATCGGCAGCGGCAGCGCACCCGATACGACGATCGCGCCCGGATCGAGCCATGCGACCCCACTATCGGCGGCGACCGCAAGCTGCTCTCCAGCCCGCTCGACCCACGCGTCGATAAACGCGGCATGCGTATCCTGATGCATCTCGACCTCGTTCAGCGCGCGGATGTCGACGCCGGCCGCCTGCAATTCGGCGAGCAGGTCGATCCCCGACGGCCGCCTGGATTTCCCCGGGAACAACCGGCCGATCTCGCCCGCATTGCCGTGCTCGCCGCGCAGGATCGCGCGGTCGACGATGATCCCCCCACCGACCCCGTGCCCGATGAAGAAGACGATCGCCGAACTGCACGTGCGGATCAGCCCGCTGTCGTAATATTCGGCGAGCGCGGCGAGCGTCCCGTCATTCTCGATCCAGACCGGCAGGCCGAGATAGTCGGCGAACAGCCGTTGCAGATCGAGATCGCGCCAGCCCTGCAGCCAGTCGACCGTCCAGCGCCGCGTCGGATCGCCCGCGAGTGTCGGCCCGGTCGCCGCCACGCCCAGCCCCAGGAAGCGCGACCGCAGCACATTGTGGCTCATGCTCAGCCCGCGCAACCTTCGGTCCACCGCCTCGACGAACGCGCGCGGATCGGGGCTGTCGAACGGCTCAAGATCGCGGACAATCACCGTGCCGGCGAAATCGACCAGCGCGATCTCGAGCCAACCCGGATGCAGCGTCGCGCCTGCCGCATAACCGCCACGGCTCGAGATACCCAGTGGTACGATCGGCCGCCCGCGCCCTGCCCGCTGGTCCTGGACATGCTCTTCGACCAGCCCGAGCGCGATCAGCTCACGGCTCAAGCGCGTCACCGCGCCATTATGCATGTCGAGCCGGTCGGCGAGCGCAGTGCGCGCGCTGGGGCCACTGATCCGCAGATCCCAGACGATGCGTTTCTGATCTTCGGACAGCAGGATCTCAGGTTTCGGGTGCACGCGGTCATCCTGTCGACTGACGAGACGCACGCCCTAGCGTTCGGTACGCATCGCTGCTCGATTTAATTCGCGCACGTCAATAATATCCGGCGGCGTTATACACGCACGCGGCGGCGGGATGCGCCATATGTCGGACGACCAGCGCCACATTCGCCTTGCGGGAAATCTTCGGATGGATCGCGACCAAAAAAAGGGCTGCGCACCCTTCCGTATGGGCCCCGGTGCCTTATCGGGGGAACGGCGAACGCCTGATGGCGAGTGTCTCCGCGACGCTCCGGCATAACGGACGAAAGGATACGGCGTGGATTCCATGCGCAGAGGTACGAATGCTGGCGGAATGCGACGGTATAATGAGCGCCTGATCCTGTCGGCCGTTCGACGGATGAACGGCGCTTCGAAAGCGGAACTCGCGCGCATGACGGGCCTGTCTCCACAAGCCGTCGTCCGCATCGTCGATGAACTGGCCGAGGTCGGGCTGCTGTTTCAGGCGGGCAGGCGCACCGGTGGGATGGGCCAGCCGGCGACGATCTACCGGATCAACGGCAAGCGGGGATATACCGTCGGCGTCGAGGTCGGGCGCGGCGACACCACCATCGTGCTCCTGGATTTCGACGGAGAGCGCAAAGCGGTCCGTCGCCATGCCGGCAGCTTCCCCTCGATCGATACCGTGCTCGGCCATATCGACGCGTTCATCGACGAACATCTCGCATCGACGGACCTGTTGAGCGCCGAAGCGTTCATGGGCATCGGTATCGCGATGCCCTGGTTCCTCGGCGAATGGCGCGACGAACTTGGCATATCGGTCGATCAAGCCGACGAATGGCGCCGTGCCGACGTGGCGGATCGGCTCCAGGCAGGACTGACTTGGCCTACGTTCTTCGAGAACGACGGTAATGCCGCGGCATTGGCGCAACTGCTCTGCGGCGCCGGTGTCGACCTTCAGGATTTTCTCTCGATCAACATCGGCACGTTCGTCGGAGGCGGGCTCGTCTTGGGCGGCCGGGTGCATCAAGGCCGGCACGGCAATGCCGGAGCGCTCGCCTCGATGCCGGTCTGCGCCGCGGGCAAGAGCGACTATCTGGTCCACCATGCCTCGCTCTACGCGCTCGACCAAGCCGTGTGCGACGAAGAGCGCGCCGCGTGGACGCTTCGGTGTGTCGGGGCACTGGCCTTCGCCGTGACCAGCGCCAACAGCCTGCTCGATCTCGAAGCCGTGATCATCGATGGCGCAATCTCACCCGCGTGTCTGGACGACATCGCCGTCGGACTGCGCCGTCACTTCTCGACGGATGCGCCACCAGATTTCTTCGCCCCCGAGATTCGCAAAGGGACGCTTGGCAACTTGGCCGCCGCTATAGGAGCAGGTCTACTTCCTCTTCACGCGAGCTTCACCCCAGACTTGGCGAGCCTTTTTAAAAAGGTTTGACCCGGTTGTCCGATGATTAAAACTCGCATCTCTCTGTACGGACAGCATTTTTAACTTTCCTTGACAGACTAGATCACATTAGTAGATTTAGTGACTGACCGCGAAGACGTGGCTGGTGTCGGGAGAGGAAATTCGTGTTCGTTCGTTCTGAACTATTGTTGGCGTCCGTTCGTCTTCAGGTGAGCGCCCATGGTTGAGCCGATGCTCCTTGGCGCGATCGAAGCGGGCGGGACCAAGTTCCTCTGTGCCATTTCCGATCGTGACGGCACGCCGTTGATGCAGACTCTCATCCCGACCACGACTCCTGACGAGACGCTCGGCGCAGCAAGCGCCTTCTTCGCCGACGCGGCGCGGCAGTACGGCACGCTCGCGGCCTTCTCGATCGGGAGCTTCGGCCCGCTATCGTTGAATCCCGTTGCTGCCGACTACGGCTGCATCACGTCGACCCCGAAAGTGGGCTGGCAGAACGTCGACCTCCTCGCGCATTTCCGCCGCACGATTGCCGCGCCGACCGCGCTCGATACCGACGTGAACTGCGCTGCGGTCGGCGAACGGCTGTTCGGCAGTGGTCAGGGCCTCGACACGTTCTGCTATGTGACGGTCGGCACCGGCATCGGTGTCGGCGTGCTGATCAACGGCGCTCCGCACGGCGGCGCCAATCATCCGGAGGCAGGGCACGTCAAGCTGCCCCGCGCGCCCGGCGACGACCGGTTTGCCGGGATCTGTCCGTATCACGGCGACTGCCTCGAAGGCCTGGCCTGTGGGCCGGCCATGCACGCCCGGTGGGGCGTCCCGGCCGAAACGCTGCCCGAAGATCATCCGGCATGGGACATCGAGGCCGATTACCTCGCCGGTCTCTGCGCGACGCTTACCTACACCGTTCGCCCCGATCGCATCATCATCGGTGGCGGTGTCATGCAACCGCCGATGTACGATCGGGTACGCCGCGCGCTGACCGCGAAGCTGGCCGGCTACGATGCCAGCATGCGCGCGATCGACATGGCCGACTATATCGCCGCACCGACTGCGGGTTCGTCGGCGGGTCTGACCGGCGCGCTCGCGCTCGCCTATCGGACGGCGACGCGGCAGTGGCCGACGCATTGGACGATCACCGAAACCACCTCCATCGAAGCGGATGCCGTCAATGCATAGTGTTGTGAGTTCCGGCGACGCCGGCATCGTCGATGACGCTCGGGCGACCCCGGCGATCATCATGAGCGCGGCAGGGGCTGCACTCGGTGGCCTTCTGTTCGGTTTCGATACCGCCGTGATCTCGGGCGCGACCAATGCGCTGCAAAACCAGTTCGCGCTGACCGAGGCGTCGCTGGGCTTCACCGTCGCCTCGGCGCTGATCGGTACCGTCCTGGGATCGCTGATAGCAGGAGCGCCGGCTGATCGGTATGGCCGGAAGGCGATCATGCTGTCCGTCGCGATCGCCTATGTCGTGTCGTCGCTCGGTACTGCACTGGCGCACGACTGGTACGTGCTGATCGCATTCCGCTTTCTTGGCGGCGTGGCGATCGGTGCCGCGTCGGTCGTGACGCCGATCTATATCGCCGAGGTGTCGCCTGCACGGTTCCGCGGTCGCCTGGTGGCGATGAACCAGCTGAACATCGTGCTCGGCATCCTCATCGCGTTCCTCTCCAACTACGTCATCGCGCAGGTGTTGCCGCCCGAGACGGCGTGGCGCTGGATGTTCGGTATCGTCGCGGTCCCCTCGGCCGTGTTCCTGGTGGTCACGTTCTTCCTGCCCGAAAGTCCAAGGTGGCTGGCCGTGCGCGGGCACCGCGAGCGTGCCGTCGCCGCAATGACGCGCCTCGGGTTCAGCGATCCCGATGCCGAACTTCTCCGCATCGAGGCCGCGGACACGCGCGAGGCGGTCAAGGGTGCTCCGCGTCTGTTCCAGGCGTCGCACACGCTTCCCGTCGCCTGCGCGATCGCGATCGCGATGTTCAACCAGCTCTCGGGTATCAACGCGCTGCTCTATTATGCACCGCGCATTTTCGAGCTGGCGGGTGCCGGTGCCGACAGCGCCTTGCTGCAGTCGGTCGCGGTCGGAGGCACCAACCTGCTGTTCACGGCGCTGGCGCTGTTCCTGATCGACCGGTTCGGCCGTAAGCCGCTGCTGTTCGTCGGGTCGATCATCTGCGCCGCCGCGCTGCTACTCGTCGGCTGGCAGCTCGAACGCGTCGCGCCGGACGGCACGCTGATCCTCATCGGGTTGCTCGCCTTCATCGCCGCGTTCGCCGTGAGTCAGGGCGCGGTGATCTGGGTGTTCATCTCGGAAGTCTTCCCGAGTTCGGTGCGCGGCAAGGGTCAGGCGCTCGGCTCGACCACGCACTGGGTCATGGCCGCGATCATCACCTGGCTGTTCCCGGTGGTCGCCAGCGCCGTCGGCGGCTGGGTGTTTGCGTTCTTCGGCGCGATGATGCTGCTCCAGTTCGTCTGGGCCTGGAAGGTGATGCCGGAGACGAACGGCGTCGCACTGGAAGACATGGATCTGCGGGGAGCGGCAGCATGAAGACGATCGCATTGCTGTGGCGGCAGCCGCCGCTCTGGCGACCTCGGCATCGGCGCAGCGCGCCGACCCGCGGCCCAGCTATCATTTCGCCCCGGCCAAGAACTGGATGAACGACCCCAACGGGCTCGTCTACTATGACGGCGAGTATCACCTGTTCTACCAGTACAACCCGCACGGCGATCGCTGGGGGCATATGAACTGGGGCCACGCAGTCAGCCGCGATCTCGTTCACTGGCAGGAACTGCCGATCGCGATTCCCGAGACCGCCGACGTCATGGCGTTTTCCGGCAGCGCGGTCATCGACTGGAACAACACGAGCGGGTTCGGCCGCGACGGCAAGCCGCCGATGATCGCGATCTATACCGGGCACAACCCCAAGGCGAAGCTGCAGTCGCAGTACGTCGCCTACAGCAACGATCGCGGTCGGACATGGACCGTCCACGGGGAGGTGCTGAGCGTCGGATCGCCTGAATTCCGCGACCCGAAGGTCTTCTGGCATGCGGCCACCAAGCGCTGGGTCATGGTCGCGGTGATGGCGCTGGAGAACCGCGCGGTGATCTTCACCTCGCCCAACCTCAAACAGTGGACGTTCGCCAGCAGCTTCGGTCCCGCTGGGGGGCGCGGGAAGAACTGGGAGTGCCCGGATCTGTTCGAACTGCCGGTCGATGGCGGCGCGTCCGGCGAAAAGCGCTGGGTGCTCGGCATCAACCTCGGTGACAACGCGGTCGGTGGTGGCTCGGGTGGTCAGTATTTCGTCGGCGACTTCGACGGTACGCGGTTCACGCCGGTGCAGGGCTGGCCCGGCGATGCGCAGTGGATGGACTATGGTGCGGACTTCTACGCCGCGGTGTCCTGGAACGATCTGCCGAAGGACGATCCCCGACGCATCTGGATCGGCTGGGCGAACGACTGGCGCTATGCGGAGGCGATCCCGACTTGGCCGTCGCGCGGACTGATGACCGTCCCGCGCCAGGTTACGCTGCGGAAATCGCCCGAGGGGTATCGCATCCTGCAGGCGCCGGTGCGCGAGGTCGCAGCTCTACACGGCAACCGACAGGATTTCGCCGCCACGCTGCGCGACAGCCCGACCGCGCTTCCCGTCCAGAGCGGCTCGGCGGATTTGCAGTTGGCGATCGACGCTGGTTCGTCCGAGCAGGTGGCGATCACGCTCACCGATGGCGAAGGCTATCAGACCGTCGTCGGCGTCAATCCGACCGTGAACGAGGTCTTCGTCGATCGGACGCGGTCGGGGCCTCATTTCCATGACGGGTTCGCCGCCCGCCACGTCGCCCCGGTCGATCTGAAAACCCGCCGCGTGAAGCTGCGCATCCTGGCCGACGAGTCGATCCTGGAAGTCTTCATCAACGATGGCGAGCGCACGATCACCGACCGGTTCTTCCGTGGCAGTGGTCCGCTTCGGTGGAGCGCGTCCTCGCGCGGCGGCAGTGCGCAGCTGAAGCTCACCGCATGGTCGATGACCGCTGGCGCAGTGAAGACGGCGGCGAAGTGATGACCGGTCGCGAACCACGGCGGGCGAGTGTGCCGGATACAGGCTGACTATCGGGCTCAAGACCCGGGCCACCAACGATCGAACACACAATAACGTAATAAAAAGGGGATTTTTATGACGAGGTCTTTTCACGCCTTGCTGGCGTCGGCGGCGATCGTGCCGATGATCGTGGCATCCGCCGCCTGGGCGCAAACCGATGTAGCGCCGGCCACCAATCAGACCGGCGCCACACCGGCACAGACGTCCAGCGATCCATTGCCGAGCCCCGCGCCGACCAGCGCAGCGCAGGTGCAGTCGGACGCCGCGCTCGAGAACGCGTCGACAGGCGCGGACAAGGACATCGTCGTCACCGGTTACCGCGCCGCGCTTGGCTCCGCGCAGGAACTCAAGCGCAATTCGTCTTCGATCGTCGACGCGGTCGTCTCCGACGACATCGGCAAACTGCCGGACAACAACGCGGCCGAAGCCATCTCGCGGATCGTCGGCGTCACGGTTCTGCGCTACAACGACGAGGCCGGCGTCATCCTCGTGCGCGGCCTGCCGGACGTCGCCACGACGTTCAACGGGCGCGAGTTCTTCTCGGCCGAAGACCGCGTGCTGCATCTCCAGGATTTTCCGGCCGGGGTCGCCGCGGGCATCGAGGTCTACAAGTCGGGGACGCCGGATCTCATCGAGCCCGGTCTGGCAGGGCTGGTCAATCTGCGCTCGCGTCGCCCGTTCGACGTGAAGGACACCGAGATCGCCGGCGAAATCCGCGGATCGTACAATGATCAGTCCAAGGCGTTCGACCCGTCGGGCAACCTCCTCCTGACGAAGCGCTGGGATACGCCGATCGGCGAGATCGGCGCGCTGGTGAACCTCAGCTACACGCGGACCACCTACCGTAATGCCGATCGCTATGCGGATTCCGCCGTCATCACGCCGCGCGGTTTCGGCGTCGACACGCCCGCCGACGACCTGACCGTCACCACCCCTGGCGTCGGCAACTTCAGTTTTCCGGCAAACGCCGGCAATTTCTACGAGAAGGGCGTCCGTCACCGGCCCGCCATCAATGGCACGATCCAGTGGCGCCCGTCGGCCAATCTCGAAGTCTACGCGGAAGGTCTCTGGCAGGCGTATCGCGGCAACGTCCTGCGGGACTCGTTCAACGTCAACTTCGAACGTCCCGACGCCAACGGTGTCGCCCCCACGCTCAGCAACGTCGTGCTGGTACCCGGCGAACCGAACAAGGCCGCCAGCTTCACCAAGACCGGTGGTTACGTCCCCGAGTTTTCCCGCGTCGCGCAGGATGATCGCACGGACACCTATCAGGGCGCCTTGGGCTTCAAGTGGACGACCGGCCGCGCGACGCTGTCGGGTGACTTCGCGTACACCAACAGCCGCTACAAGGCGTCGGAGATCACCGTCGATTCGCAGCTTGCCACCGCGCCGACCATCAACGTCGACTGGAATGCGCGCGGGTCGGCGGTGTTCGATCTGGGCAGGTACAACATCACCAATCCGGACACCGCGCGATGGCGTGGTCTCAACCAGCGCGAGTTCGTCGCGAAGGGCAACGGCCTTCAGGGGCGTCTCGATCTCGATCTCGAAACCGACTGGGGCTTCCTGCCGCACCTGCAGTTCGGCGTCCGGGCCAGCGACCGCAATGCGTCGTCGCAGAACAACACCCGCTACGCCTACACGGCTGGTCTCGACATCCCGCTGGCCAGCCTTCCCACCGGCGCACTCGAGGTGATCACCGACGGGTTCCGCAACGACCCACAGCGCTTCCAGAACTGGCTCGCGCCCAATCGCGACGCGATGATCGCCAACAGCGAGGCACTGCGTCAGCTAGCCTATCAATCGGTCCAGCGCGCGACCTTGCTGTTCCCGAACGATGGCGGCATCCGCGATGCCGTGACGAAGTACGCCACGGCTGAAATTCCGGTCGATCCGCTCGGCGGCTTCACCGCCAGTGAGGCGACCTACGCGTTCTACGGTCAGGGCAAGTTCGCCTTCGACCTCGGCGGTATCGAGGTCGACGGCACCGCCGGCGCACGCATCGTCGACACCGATGGCGAGTATCGCGGTTTCAGTCGCGTACAGGCGAGCAATGGCAGCGTCGGCATCGTCCCGACGACGACCAGGCAGAACTATGTCGACGTCCTGCCATCCGCGATCGCGCGTGTTCGCTTCTCCCGCAAGTGGCAGATGCGTCTCGGCTACACGCAGACGCGGACCCGCCCAGGGTTCGGTCAGCTGAACCCGTCGCTAAACATCACCGCCAACAGCCCCGGTCCGGATGGCTCGCCGCCGCAGTTCGATGCGACCGGCTCGGGCGGCAATCCTAATCTGCGCCCGCTGACGTCGAAGAACTACGACTCCACCCTGGAATGGTATTTTTCCAAGAACGGGTCGGCGTCGGTCGCCGCGTTCTACCGCGATCTCAACGGCTTCATCGGCGACTACACGCAGGTGGTGAACGATCCGATCTACGGCCGCGTCCAGCTCAACCGTCCCGAGAATGCGGGCAACGGGCGCATCAAGGGTATCGAGGCCTCGGCGCAGACGTTCTTCGACTTCCTTCCCGGTCTGCTCTCGGGCTTTGGCGTGCAGGCGAACGGCACCTATCTCGACGGCACCAACCAGTTGCCGCAAACGCTCGGCGACAGCGAGCGCCAGGTGCGGATCACCGGCCTGTCGAAATGGGCCTATAATCTCACCGGCTTCTACGAGAAGGGCAAGGTGTCCGCGCGCCTCTCGTACAACTGGCGGTCCGGCTATACGACCAGCTACAATCGCACCATCAACGAGACGCAATATGCGGGAGAGCTCGTCCGTCCAGTATCGCGACTGGATTTCTCGGCGAGCTTCGAGCCGTACAAGAACATCTCGCTCGTAGCCAACGTCAGCAACATCCTGGCGCAGCCGTTCAGGAACTACCGTTACTATAACGAGACGCAGTATTTCGGTCGCGATCTCCGGATCGAAGGCCGGTACATGAGCCTCGGCCTGCGCTTCAAGATGTAGCCGCCCTGCCCTGTGCGGCGTGGTGATCCCACGGCGCACGGGGTCTTGACCGTCGTTCGGGATCAGTCCGGTCGCAGGAGGCCGGGAGCCTCTTGCCAAGACCATGCCAACAGGAGGCCAAGGCCTTGACGCGCGCGACACTCTACACCCGGCGCACGACGCTCGGCCTGATCGCCTCGTTGCCGATAGTGACCGCCTGCGAGCAGTCATTGGCTCGAACCAGCTTCAACCCGATGACCGGCTCGGAGCCCTTACTTCCGCCCCCGTCCCCCGGTACGCCCGAACTGTCGAACGGTCGACCGCGCTATCACATCGCTGCCCCGGCCGGTGGCTGGATCAATGATCCGCAGCGTCCGCTGAAGATCGGCGACACCTGGACGCTGTGGGCGCTCTACAATCCCACCTACCCTACCGGCGGCACGAACTGGCGGCGCTGGACCTCGAAGGACCTCGTCACCTGGCAGGATCGTGGCATCGCGATCCCGCGTAACACGACCCGCTTCGGCGACGTGTGGAGCGGTAGTACCGTCGTCGATACGGCGAACACAGCGGGTTTCGGCGCAGGCACGCTCGTCACCCTCGTCACGATGCCGGTGCCGGGCACCGGCCAGTCCTGCGCCTTGTGGTACTCGCGGGATGGCGGCGCGAGTTTTGCGTTCCATGACATCGTCCTGCCCAATCCCGGCGGCCACAAGGATTTCCGGGATCCCACCGTGTTCTGGCATGCGCCGACCGAACGTTGGGTGATGACCCTGTCCGAAGAGGGCAAGATCGGAGTCTACACGTCCGCCAACCTCACGCAGTGGCGCTATGCCAGCGGCTTCACCTCGACGATCGTCGGCCGCATCATGGAATGCTCGCACCTCTTCAAGCTGCATCTGTACGACGCGAACGGCAAGATCTCGGCAGACAAATGGATTTTGCTGGTCGGCGGCAACGGCACCAAGCTCGGCTTTACCGTCGGCGCCTATTATTGGGTCGGTGATTTCGACGGGACGAGTTTCACGGCGGATGTCCCGGAAGGACAGTGGGTCGACGGCGGTGCGGATTTCTATGCCGCGGTCGTCTGGACCGATCCGGCGGCGGCTGATCCGCTCGCCGCGGCGTACGCGATCGCATGGATGAGCAACTGGGATTACGTGAAGAAAATCCCGATCGCGCACGACTACCGCGGGCAACTCAGCCTTGTTCGCCAGCTACGGCTTCAGCGTGTCGGCGATATCCCGCGCCTGATCAGCACGCCGCTCGCCGCGCAGGATACGGTGTTTGCCGAAGCCATTGCCGGACAGGATCAAATGATCGCCGAAGGGTCGGAATATGTCTGGCCGACAGGTGCGCAAACCGCAGCGTGTCGTATCGATCTCACGCTCACCCGGGTCGGCCAGATCTGGCCGGCCAAGGTCGTGCTATCGGCTCGAGCCGATGACCGCTTTGCGACCAGATTCATCTTCAGGGCGCACGACAATATCATCTGCCTGGAGCGGAAGGATAGCGGCCCCAATCAGCCGGACGGCGATATATGGCGACAGCCCCGAAGTATCGCCTGCGACTTCACCAAGGGCGCTGTGAAGATCAGTCTGTTCATCGACTCCGGTTCGGTCGAGCTTTTTCTCGCCGACGGAACGGCGACGATGTCGGCGCTCATCACCGCGCCACTCGATGCCACCGAACTGCACCTGAAGAGCACCGGCGGCAGCGTAACCGTGTCGGACGTCGCGATCAGGCCCGGCGATAAATCCAGCCGATCGAAACCCGTTTTGTCGGCGCTCTAGGGCGATGCGGCCGGACGACCTTACAGGCGTGAGGTGATCGTCAGTCGCACGTTGCGCGGCGCACCCGGCGTCGTCCACACGTTGGCGTACGAACTCGAGATATAATATTTGTCGAAGATATTATCGATATCGACGCGCATCGTCAGGTGCTCCGACACGGCATAGCTCAAATTCGCGCGCGCGATGGTGTAAGCCGGCAGACGATACCCGCTGGCGAACGGATCGCCGGCCCGGCTCCCCGAGTGGCTTACACCACCGCCCACCGACAGCCCACCGATCTGTTTGACGGCAAACAGCGCCCACGCGTTCTTGGGCACGTTCGACAAGCGCGTGCCGATCAGCGTCCGGTCCACGTCCTGCCGGACGGTCGCGTCGACATAGGTGTACGTGGCGGTGGCGTAGAGATCGTCCGTCACGTTCACCGTGGCTTCCGCCTCGGCGCCCCGCGAACGCTGGCGCCCGATCTGACTTTTCACGAACGGGTCGGTCGCGTTCGGATTCAGGACGTTGCGCTTTTCCATGTCGAACAATGCCGCCTGCCCCGTCACCACGCCGTGCAGGACCGCGAACTTGGCGCCCACTTCGGTCGAGCGGCTCCGTTCCGCGTCGAAGGTGGAGATGCCGTCGGATGGATTGAGCCGCAAGGATTGCCCCCAGCTCGTGTAGAGCGACAGGCCCTCGCCGAGCTGCCATGACAAAGCGGCGCGCGGCGTCACACCGCGGTCGACCGTGTCGAGATCGGCAGTGCCGGTCAGCCGATTGCGCACGGTCTGTCGAAAGCTGTTCCAACGCGCGCCGAGCAGCAGTGTGAAGTCGCCAGCGCGGACGATATCCTGCGCATACACGCTTTCGCTACGGAAGGATTCGGTACGGCTGACGTTGGCCGGCGGTACCGGCAAGGGCTGACCATAGACCGGATTGAACAGGTCGATAACCAGGATCGGGCGGGTAGTCGAGCCGCGCGCGCGATTGAGCCGAAAGTCCATGAAGTGGCGCACCCTGTCGACCCCGAGACGCAGGTCATGGTTCAGGCCCAGGAAGCGCAGCGATCCCGTCAATTCCGCGCGAAGCGTGAGGTCGTCCCACGCGAAATCATGATAGCGGCGGTCGCGCCCGGCGGTGCGGCCGTTCGCCTGGAGTCCGCGAGCGCCGAAATCGACCATGGTGCCGAAGCCGCGTAGCGATCCGTCACGCTGGCTGCCGCCGATCTCGAGCCCGATACCCTTGCCCAGGTCCGCGAAGACCGTGGCCTGTTGCCAAAGGATCTTCTGGACAATCGGTCCGTCCGCCGGTTCGCCCAGGAACGTGTCCCGGTCCATCGCCCGCGCATTGCCCGCTATGCCGACCACGCCGCGATCCAGCGTGGCTTCGTTACGCATATACTCGGCCTGGTAGAGGACGCGCAGCGCGTCGGACGCCTGCCATGACACCGACGGCGCGATCAGGCGGCGCGATCCTTCGACATGGTCACGGAAGCTGCCATGCTCCTCGCCGACGCCGATCAGCCGAACGGACACACCCTTGGCGATCGGACCGCCGACGTCTCCCGTCAACCTCCCGCTGTCCCAGCTTCCATAACTCGCGCTGGCCGACGCATGAAGGTAATCGAGCGGCGCCTTGGTGACAATATTGATCGATCCGCCAGGCTCGCCCCGGCCCGATAGCGCGGCGCCGGCCCCTTTCAGCACCTCGATCCGCTCGACCGTCGCGGTGTCGATGGGCGCGTTGTAGCCGAGGTTGCTGCTGAAGCGGTTAATCATGATATCCGGACCGGCGTTCTCGTCGCCGGCAAACCCGCGGATCGCGTACTTGTCCCATAGTCCACCGAAATCGTTCTGGCGCGACACGCCGCCGGCAAGATCGAGCACGTCGTCGAGCCGGGTGGTGTTGAGCGCCTCCAGTTCCTTTTGGCCGAACACACGCACCGACTGCGGATAGATCCTGATTGGTAAGTCGCTACCCAAAATGCTGGCACTCGCCTTCCGCGCGGTGACGACGATATCGCTTCTGCCACCGCTCGCCACGTCGCGGTCGGCAGCGTCCTGCGCGTATGCCGTCATCGGCAGGCCAATCCCGATACCCAACGCGATCACGCTCAGGCTCGCATAGGCTACGCTCCGACGAGCGCTCCGGCTGTAACTTTGACGCATCGACGATCCCTTGGTTTCGCCCGCGGTTCTCCGCTGCAGCGATTTCGCCCGCTTATAGCTAATGCGAGTGGATTGCAACAATGTGTCACGGATCGATCGCGTCGCGGACCGATACCTAGATTGGCCTCAGTGGGTTTCGCCGGCAGCCAGGCAGAGAAACCTAGCCAAGAGGCAAACCGCATCAGCCAAATTCGCGATCGTCCTATGCATCGTCCGCATCGGCAAAGAGTAAGGTCACGGGCTGCGATCCGCTGTCCGCGGATTTGGCAGTTGAGCGCGTCAAGCGTTGATGTATTGTTTTGGCCTTGCAGATGTATCCAGGGAGGCCAGATGCTCGACCGTCGCAGTTTCGTCGTTTCATCGTCGGCGCTTGCCGTGTCGTTGGCGCAACCCTCTCTGGCAGAACGTCGCGGTCCGACCGGTACAGCGCTCTCGCCCGACATGCCGATCCCGCTCGGACATCTACCCTCGCCGCACGCACCCGCAGACCCGAGCCTGATCGCGCTCAACCATGGCTGGCTGTTCCATGAAGGCGACATCCCCGTCCCCGCCGTGCGTGGCAACGACGAGACCTATGCCGCGACCAAGGCCGGCAACGCGCAGGGCGCCGCCGGTCTGGACTATGACGATTCCGACTGGGGTACAGTGCAGTTGCCACACGACTGGGCGATCGCGCACCCGGTCGAATCCGATCAGAACGACGCGTTCGGGTATCGCCGTCGCGGCGTCGGCTGGTATCGCCGCTACGTCGTCCTGCCGGCGGACTGGCACGGCCATTATCTCGAACTGCAGCTCGGCGGCATGGCGAACAACGCCACCGTCTGGTTCAACGGCGTGCCGGTCGCGCACAGCCTGTCCGGCTATGTCCAGCAGACCGTCGATCTCACACCCTATGCCCGTTTCGGCGACGAACCCAACACCATCGCGATCCGCGTCGACGGCGATGTCATGGAAGGCTGGTGGTATGAGGGCGCCGGACTGTACCGCGATTGCTGGCTGGCGGTGCGTCCCGCGCTGCATATCGCGACCGACGGCGTGCATGCTACGCCGCGCGCCCAGGCGGGCGGCGGCTGGCAGATACCGGTCACGGTAACGCTCGCCAATGCCGGTGCCGCGCCGGGCAAGGCGACGGTCGAAGCGGTGCTGCAGGACGCAAACGGTCGCACCCTGGCCCAGTCGAGCGCCACCGCCACCGCGACCCCGCTGGCGACGGCGACGGCGGCGATGCTTCTGCGGGTCGCGCAGCCTAGCCTGTGGTCCCCCGATACGCCGACGCTCTACACGCTGCACACGCGGCTGGTGCAGGGCGGCAAGACGATCGACAGTCGCCGTACCGAGATCGGTTTCCGGACGGCGGGGTTCGATGCGGCGTCGGGGTTCCACGTCAATGGCGTGCCGATGAAGATCAAGGGCGTGTGCATCCATCAGGATCATGCCGGCGTCGGCGTCGCGGTGCCCGCTGCGCTGATGGAGTGGCGCGTGCGTCGCCTGAAGCAGATCGGCGCGAATGCGATCCGTTTCACGCACGGCACCGCCGACGCCGGCATGCTCGATGCGTGCGACCGGCTCGGCATGCTGGTGATGGCCGAGAACCGCCATTTCGATCCCAGCCCCGAGTATCTGGCGCAGCTCGAATGGATGGTCCGGCGGGACCGCAACCGGCCCAGCATCATCCTGTGGTCGGTGCTCAACGAAGAACCGATGCAGGGCAGCGAGCAGGGCTATGAGATGGTCCGCCGCCTCGCCGCCGCGGTGAAGGCGCTGGACGATACCCGCCCCGTCACCGCCGCGATGAACGACGGCATGTTCACGCCGCTGAACGGCGCCGATGCGGTCGACGTGGTCGGCTTCAACTACAAGCACGGCTGGTACGATCGTTACCATAAACTCCACCCCGACCGCCCGCTGCTCAGCACCGAGGATACCAGCGCGGTGATGACGCGCGGCGAGTGGACGAGCGACACGGCGCGCAACGTCCTGACCTCCTACGATACCGAAGCGCCCGAATGGGGCCTGACGCATCATGAGAGCTGGCGGATGATCGGCAGCCGCCCGTACATCGCCGCGACGTTCGTCTGGACCGGGTTCGACTATCACGGCGAACCGACGCCGTTGCCCTGGCCAGCGGCATCGAGCTCGTTCGGCATCCTCGACCTGTGTGGCTTTGCCAAGATGGCGTATCATTTGCGGCGCGCGCAGTGGATCACCGCGGAGCCGGTGATCGCGATCGGCCCGCACTGGAACTGGGCCGGGCGCGAAGGCCAGCCGATCAAGGTGATGGTCCCGACCAACGTCGAGGCGGTGGCGCTGTCGCTCAACGGCAAGCCGATCCGCCGCCAGACGTGCAAGCCGTTCGAAACGCTCGAATGGCAGGTGCCGTTCGCACCGGGCACGCTCGAAGCAATCGGCTACCGCGGCGGTCGCGAAGTCGTTCGAGCGAGCGTTACGACCGCGGGCCAGCCCGCCACGCTGCGGCTGACGCCCGATCGCCCGATGATGCTCGGCGACGGTGCCGACGTGCAGCCGATCAGCGTCGACTTGATCGATACGAACGGCCTCCACGTGCCGACCGCGAACGACACCGTCACCTTCGCGGTCGAGGGCGGCGATATCATCGGCGTCGGCAACGGCAATCCCAACGATCACGACCCGGAACAGGGCAATGCCCGCAAGCTGTTCAACGGTTTTGCGCAGGTGCTGGTGCGATCGCTTCCCGGCGCCAAGCAACTGGTACTGACCGCGCGCGTCGCCGGGCTGCCCGCTGCGCGCGTGGCGTTTCCGCTGGTCGCCGCGCAGGCCCGCGCCGTCGCGGTGACGCCGTCGGTCCACCATCTAGGCGAATGGCGGCGTACGCCGTTCGTCGCGCAGGCGCCCGACGCGCGGACGATCTACCCGGCGCAGCAATGGCGCAGCCTGAGCTATGTCCGCACCGGACGGCTCGAGGAGGCGCAGCCCGCGCGCGCCTACACGCTGATCCAGGGTCGCTTCATGCCGCGTCGGCACGTAGCCGCGCGCGGTGGCACGCTGCATTTTGCCGGGGTGATCGGCCGCGCGGAGCTATGGGTCGACGGCCAGCGCGTCGCCAGCAAAAGCGACGCGGCAGAAGCAGCGATGGTCGCCACCCTCTCGGCCGGCGAGCAGGAGCGCGTCGTGACGCTGCTGCTCCAGGCCGATGCCGGCGAGGCGACCGGCCTCAGCCGCAGCGTGGCAGTCTGGTAGGGCGACCGCGAACCATCCGCAGCCACAGTGTCCAACGGATGTATGACATGTGCGACGGCAAGTGTTACGCCAAGCCTCTATGGCGTTCATCGACCTTCTAGACGTTACGGCCGCGACCAGCAGCGGCCCGCGCTATCTGTGGTTGCAAGGCCTGATCCGCACCGCGATCGAAACCCGACGGCTCGCGGCGGGTACCGCGCTGCCGAGCGAACGGGAACTGTGCGACGAGTTCCAGCTATCGCGCGTGACGATCCGCAAGGCGCTGGAGGCGCTGGTCACCGACGGCCTGCTCGAGCGGCGGCGGGGCGCCGGCACGTTCGTATCGCGAAGCCCGGGTGCGCAGGACGCGAGCCGCGTCGAGAAGAACTTCTCCGCGCTGTCGTCCTTCTCCGAAGACATGCTGGCACGCGGCCGGCGCCCGTCCAGCGAGTGGATCGATCGGTCCGAAGGGTCGGTGACGCCCGAGGAGGCGCTCGCGCTGGGTCTGTCGCCGGGGTCGCACGTCTTCCGTTTCCAGCGCATCCGCTTCGCCGACGACGAGACGATGGCGGTCGAATATGCCACGGTGCCGAGCTGGGGCCTGAAGCGGCTCGATGATGTCGTGTCTTCGCTGTACGGCGCGCTCGCCGCCAACGGGAACCGCCCCGTACGGGCGCTGCAACGCGTCCGCGCGATCTGCTTTGGCAAAGAGCACGCCGTGCTGCTCGGCATCGAGGAGCGTGACCCGGGGCTGATGATCGAACGGCGCTCCTTCGCCGCCGATGGCCGCGTGATAGAGGTCACGCATTCCTATTATCGCGGCGACGCCTACGACCTCGTCGCAGAACTCCACCACAGCTGACGCTGGCCTGTAGGATCTAGGATCGCATCGGGCACCTCGCCGAAGCGACCCGCCAGCCGCGGGTCAGCCGGCGACCTTGATCCCGCCGATCCACGTCTGCACCGGCTGCAGCGCCGCATCCAGCACGACGAAGTCCGCGCGCAATCCGACCGACAGCGTGCCGCGGTCCTGCGCCATCCCGAGAAACGCGGCGGGCGATGCGCTCGCCATCCGGCTGACGGTCGGCAGGTCTGCGCCGGTCGCCGCGCACATCGTCCGCACCGCCTGCGCCATGTCGAGATGCGCGCCGGCCAGCGTACCGTCCTCGCCCATGCACACCCCGCCCTCGACCGTCATCCGGCGGCCGTTGAGCAGGAAGAAATCGTCGTTAGAACCGACGCTCGGCATCGCGTCGGTCACCAGCATCAGGCGATCCGCCCCCTTGCTGCGAAACGCGATGTCGAGCGCGGCGGGCGCGACATGCACGCCATCGGCGATGATGCCGCACCAGATCGCGGCCTCGCTCAAGGCAGCCCCCACCATGCCCGGCGCGCGGTGAAGCAGCGGCGACATCGCGTTGAAGACGTGCGTCACGCCGGTGACCCCGGCAGCAAAGCCCGCCAGCGCCTCGTCGTAGGTCGCGTCGGTATGCCCGGCACTCAGGATGACCCCCGCCGCGGCGAGTTGCGCGATATCCTCGACGGCGACGACTTCCGGCGCGAGCGTCATCATGACGACGCCACGCCGCGGTCGGCACAGAATGTCGATGATCGACCGGTCGAGCGTGCGGATCAGCGCGGGATCGTGGATCCCCTTGCGCGTGCCGTTGATGAACGGTCCTTCGATATGCGCGCCGACGATACCGGGAACGCCGGCCGCGATCGCCGCGTCGACCGCGTCCAGCGCCGCCTCGATCGCCGCGGCGGTGTCGGTGATCAGCGTCGGCAGCAATGCGGTGGTGCCGAACCGGGCGTGCGCCGCCGCAATCCGTGCCAGCCCCTCGATCCCGAGCGCGTTGTTGAACAACACGCCGCCGCCGCCGTTCACCTGCGTGTCGATGAACCCCGGCAGCAGCCAGCCGCCTGCCAGGTCGATCGCCACGTCCCCGCCGGAGGCGTCGCCTGCGATGTCCCTTCCGCCCCCGGTCGGCTCGATCGCGCGCAGGCGGCCGTCCACTATGGTGAGCCGGGCATCATGGCGTGTTTCTCCGCCGACCAGGATTCGGCCACCGCGAACGTCGATGGTGCGCATCACGACCGGCACCCCTGTTGGACGCCGGATGAACGATCGCGATCGAATTTACCCGATGCCGCGATCGCGCTCGCGGGTTCGTAAGACAGCGCTACCATCGCCAATCTTGTAGGACGCGACGTCGTAATTCTCTGCCTCGGCGATTTGTCGGAGCATAACCTCTCCGCGCAGCTTTGGTCGGCTATGGGAGCGCTATCGCTGGCGCGCTGAGCATTGCTAGACCTTGCCTGGAGATCGTTCGCCAAACCTCGATCCATTCGGCAATACTCGACGCAATGACGCTTGATCAGCAAGGTATTCGAGCACAGCAGAAGACCTCGCGACAAGGTCGGCACAGACTCAACGTCCGGTTCCGCCGTGCAGTATCTTGAGGCCACCAACTCGTCGCTCCCCGAGCGATCAATTGCAAACATCACTACCCCTTAGTCGGCAAGACATACCGCCGCGACACACCCTTCGAGATCGTTGTCACGACCTTCGGCATCGCTTCGCATGGGCCACATTATGCATGCTTCGAAAGCGGTATCAATGGTATTGCATATGTCTTTCGACGGCGGCGTGAGAAATTGCGGTTTTTGCACCATACAGATGCGGGACAGCCATATTTCCCCGTGGCGCCCGACTCGATCAGGAGGACATGAAATTGCTGGCACTGCTTGCAACGACCTGTCTTCGGAGCGCAAGACCCTGGTATGTTATGTCATTGCAAAGATGTAGCGCAGTTCTGACCCACACCTCTTTCGCCATATCCGATTGGCAACCAACGCTTTTCCGATCCAGCAATACCAATATGCCTCGTCGCCCGCGAAGACGTTATGTTTTTGTACTAGATCGTACTTGACAGGTCACCGGATTATCCGTGAAACTCCGACATAACGCAGGGTTCGGGCTGCACATCGGTTAGAAAACCGGGTGCCGCGCTTCATTGTCGCATCAGAGGGGATTTACATGACGCACGGCAGACGCAACCGCACACAGGGCGCCGGCTCCTCCACGAAGGTTTGGCTACTCGCGACGAGTTGCTGTGCAGCACTTGCCGCGATCACGCCGGTCAGCGCACAGACCGCGCCGCCTGGCGATCCGACGTCGCCGCCTGCTCAGACACCACCTCAGACTTTGGCCCCAGCGCCTGCGACCCCGTCCGCGACCAGCGGCCAGACCGATGGTGCGGACGGTGCCGAGATCACCGTGACCGGTTTCCGCCAGAGCCTTGCATCGGCGGCACAGGCCAAGCGCAACGATATCCGCATCTCGGACGGCATCACCGCCGAGGATATCGGCAAGTTCCCGGCGCAGAACGTCACCGAAGCGATCCAGCGCATCGCCGGCGTGCAGATGTCGAATATCAACGGCCGTGGCTCGACGATCAGCATCCGCGGTCTCGGCGCGCAATATGCCCGCACGACGATCAACGGCCAGACCTTCGCCAGCGCCGACTTCAAGGACGGCTTCCGCTACGACATCATCCAGACCGATCTCGCCAGCGCGATCCAGGTCGTCAAGTCGCCGACCGCGGACATGGATACCGGCGGCCTGTCGGGCACGGTCAACATCGATACGGTCAAGCCGCTGGCCTATAAGGGGCCGCGCTTCATCGTCGGCGTGAAGGGCTATAACTCCGAATATCGCGGCAAGAAGATCACACCGAAGATCAGCGGCGCCTATATCGACAGCTTCGCCGGCGGCACGCTGGGCGTGATGGCGAACGTCAGCTACCAGGAACTGACGGACCGCGGCGACTATGCCTTCGTCAAGAACTGGTACAATCCCGGCGTCGTCGATCCCAACAACTTCGTGCCCGGCAATTTCCGCCTGCGTCGCATCGATCGCGACACCAAGCAGCTGATGGCCAGCGGTGCGATCCAGTGGAAACCGCAATCGAACTTCGAGGTCCTGCTGCAAGGCGAATATTCGAAGGACGACACGCGCTACGACACGCAGCAGCTGGTATTCGGCCGCTGGGATCCAAAGGACAGCACGAATCCGAGCACGATCACGGTCCTCGACAGCGCGAACGGCGTCGCCAACAAGATCGCCATCAGCAACTTCGGCGTCGGCAACAACGACCAGCCAGAAACGCGCAACCTCAAAACCCAGGCCTATACCGGCACGGTCAACTGGCAGCCGGGCGACACCTGGAACGTCCACGCCGTTGCGCACTACACCCGGGGCGATGCCGATCTCCGCGAGTTCGCCTCGATCGACGGCGCAAACGTAGCCTCGGGGGGTACGCTCGACATCTCCGACCCGCACAACGTCAAATTCGCGACCGATCCCGGCGTCTGGAACGGCACGCTGTTCAACCCCGCCAACCGCACCTATTTCGCGTTCGTCGATGGTGCCACGCACATCCAGATGGCCAAGGACGTATCGGGCCAGTTCGACGTCACCAAGGATATCGGGGCGTTCGGCGTCAAGTCGCTGGTGTTCGGCGTGAAATATCATCACGAGAGCTTCCAGACCGACGCCTATCGCCATGACCGCGATGCCGACGTGACGCGGCCGGATCTGTATCCCGAATATGCGTTCATCCCGAACCTGAGCACGACCGGCATTCCCGTCACGAACTTCCTCGACGGCAAGATCGGCATCCCGAACACGTTCCTCGAGACCAATGCGCCGCTCTGGCAGTCGATCCTCGCGGCGAAGGGGATCGCCGTCCCGGACGTCCGCGACTGGGCGAACAGCTACCGGGTCGATCGCTACATTCCCGCGGTCTATGCGATGGCCAATCTGGACGCCGTGCTGTTCGGCAAGTCGCTCCGCGGCAACGTCGGCGTTCGCTACGAACACACCCATCAGAACGTCACGTCCAACGTCACCGCCGGTACCGACAGCGGCTCTCCGCTGCTCGGCACGCAGAACGTGATCCAGGATTATGGCAACGTCCTGCCGAGCGCATCCTTCGCGCTGGATCTGAGCAACCGCCTCGTGGCACGCGTCGCGCTTGCCAAGGTGCTGGTGCGGCCGCTGTTGAACAGCCAGACCCAAATGGCGGACACCTTCGTCACCGACAACACCGGGATCCGTCCCAGCGTGTCCGTGTCGAACGGCGAATCGCGCCTGAAACCGCTGACCGCAAACCAGGCCGACATCAGCCTCGAATATTACCACGGCCGCGGCAATTCGATCAGCATCGCGGGCTTCTACAAGGCGGTGAAGAACGGCACGTTCACGCAGTTCTACTGCCCGACATCGTTCAACGGCGTGACGTTGAACGGCCAGGTCGGCGGCTGCGCGTCGACCGATGGTACCACGGACTATAATTTCAGCCGCAAGCTGAACGACAACAGCGTCATCCACGTCAAGGGCGTCGAACTCGCCGCGTCCGAAAGCTTCGACGGCTTCCTGCCGCTGCAAGGCTTTGGCGCCACCGGCAACGTCACGGTGGTCAACGCCGACTCCCCGGCGCTCGGGACGGGTTTCAACCTGCGCGATCTGTCGAAACTCACCTGGAACCTGACGCCCTATTGGGAAAACGAGACGTTCAGCGTCCGGCTCTCGGTGAACCATCGCAGTCCGTACAAGCAGGATGCGTCGACCAGCTTCTTCGTCGATGGCGGCCAGATCCACACGGTCCGCGCGCGCACGCAGATGGACCTCGCGCTCGGCTTCACGCCGACGAAGTTCTTGAGCTTCACCGGCGGCATCATCAACCTCAACGACACGCACGAAGACGCGTACCAGACCAACGAGGACACGTTCCAGCTCGCCAGCCGCACCGGCCGGACGTTCTATCTGTCCGCAACCGCACGGTTCTGATCTAGAGCCCGAACGAAACGAGTCGTCGCCAGCCGTGAAGAGACCAGCCATCCTCGCACTTCCAGGTCTCTTGCTGCTGACGGCGGCCGGCGCCGCCCATGCGCAACCGCGCGCTACCGATCAGGCGCGCGCCGCGCTCAAGCGGATCGGTATTTCCGCCCCCGGCATCGCGCTCTCGATCCGGCCGGCTGCCAAGCCCTATTACCGGGTCCGTGTCCGCAACGGTCGCATGGCGGTCGAGGGATCCTCCGCCATCGCGCTGGTCCACGGCGCGACGCAGTATCTTCAGCAGCAAGGCCGCGTATCGCTCAGTTGGGAGGGACGCCGCATCGCACCGCTCACCGGTCTTCCCGCCGGCGACACCGGACCGGTGGCCTCCGCCTTCGCGCTGCGCACCTACCTCAACACCTGCACTTACGGGTACACCACGCCGTGGTGGGCCTGGGGTCGCTGGTCGGACGAGATCGACTGGATGGCGGCGCGCGGCATCGATACCCCGCTCGCGATGGAAGGGCAGGAGTATGTCTGGCGCGCGTTGTGGCGGGACCAGGGCCTCGATGACGCCACCATCGCCAGCGGCCTGTCCGCCGCACCGTTCCTGCCGTGGCAGCGGATGGGCAACATTGCCGGCTACCGCGCGCCGCTGTCGGCGGGGTGGATCGAGAAGAAGCATCAGTTGCAACTCCGCATTCTCGGCCGGATGCGCGCGCTCGGCATGAAGCCGATCCTGCCGGCGTTCTCGGGCTATGTGCCCAAGGCGTTCGCCGATCGGCATCCCAAGGCGCGGATCTACCGGATGCGCGCGTGGGAGGGGTTCCCCGGCACCTATTGGCTCGACCCGTCCGATCCGCTGTTCGCGGTCCTCGCGCGGCGCTTCACGCGACTTTACACGCAGACCTACGGCGCCGGCGATTATTACCTCGCCGACGCCTTCAACGAAATGGTGCCGCCGATCGCCGAGGACGGCAGCGATGCGAGCGCCGCGCAGTACGGCGACAGCATCGCCAACACCGCCGCGACCCGTGCCGCCGCGCTGCCCGTGGCGGTACGCGATGCGCGGTTGGCCGCTTACGGCGAGAAGCTGTTCCAGTCCGTCACCGCCGCCGCGCCGAACGCGACCTGGGTGGTGCAGGGCTGGCTGTTCGGCGCGGACAAGGCGTTCTGGACGCCCGACGCGATCCGCGCGTTTCTCAGCCGCGTGCCGAACCAGCGGATGCTGGTGCTCGATATCGGCAACGATCGATACCCCGGCATCTGGAAGACCAGCGGTGCGTTCGACGGCAAGAGCTGGGTCTACGGCTATGTCCACAACTACGGCGGCAGCAACCCGGTCTATGGCGATCTGAACTTCTACCGCAGCGATCTCGCCGCACTGCCGACCAGCCCGACGCGCGGCAACCTCACCGGGTTCGGCATGTTTCCGGAGGGGCTGCACAACAATTCCGTCGTCTATTCCTACGCTTACGACCTCGCCTGGGGAGAGAACGCGAAGCGCCCGGTGACCGACTGGATCGCCGACTATGCGCGCGCCCGCTACGGTGCTGCCTCGCCTGCGCTCCTCGCCGGCTGGGGCAAGGTGATTTCCGGGACCTACGCCACCCGCTATTGGACGCCGCGCTGGTGGCACGAGATGGCGGGCGCGCATCTGCTGTTCAAACGCCCCGCGCTGATCGCGGCCGAATACCCTGCAGCGCCCGGCGACGAAGTCGCGCTGCGCGACGGCATCACCGCAATGCTCGCGGCGGCACCAGCACAGCCCGCGCCGCTGCTGACCTACGATCTCGTCGACTTCACCCGGCAGTACGCAACCCTGCGGCTCGACGCGAAGCTGCGCGCCGCCGTCGCCGCCTATGCTTCAGGCGATGTCCGGACCGGAGACCGCAATGCCGCCACCGCCGCACGCCTCGCGCACGAGATCGACGCGCTGATCGGCAACCAGCAGGAGACGCTCGGCAGCTGGATCGCGGATGCGCGCGCGTACGGCGATACGCCCGCGGAAAAGGACGCGTTCGAGGAGCAGGCCAAGGCGGTCGTCACGGTCTGGGGCGGCGCCGGTCACCTCTCCGACTACGCCTCTCGCGCATGGCAGGGCCTGTACGCCGGCTATTACCTGCCCCGCTGGCAGATGTTCCTCGCCGCGCAGCGCATCGCCGCACTGGCGCACCAGCCGCTCGACACGGCCGCCGTCGCCACGAAGATCACCGCGTGGGAGCAGGCCTGGCTGAAGGACGGCCGCACCTGGCCACGCCACCGCCCGACCGATCCGATCGCAGGCGTACACCGCCTGCTCGCCGACGCAGGACAGCCATGACCGACACCCTCGCCCCCGACACCTTCGCAATCACCAACCCGCGGCGCTTCACCGCGCTCGACGTATTCCGCGGACTGACCATCTTCCTGATGATCCTGGTCAACACCGCCGGGCCGGGCGCGCCTGCCTACGCCACACTGGTCCACGCCAAATGGTTCGGCTTCACGCTCGCCGACGCGATCTTCCCGAGCTTCCTGTTCGCGATGGGCAACGCGATGAGCTTCGCCACGCGCAAACGGATCGATACCGCGCCGTATCTGACGCGCCTGTTCAAGCGTGGTGCGATCATCTTCGCGCTCGGGTTCCTGATGTACTGGTTCCCGTTCGTGACGCGCAGCGACGACGGCTGGGCAGCGATCCCGTTTGCGGTGACCCGCGTGCCCGGCGTGCTGCAACGTCTCGCCCTGTGTTACGTCGCTGCCGGGCTGCTGGTGCGCTGGCTCGACGTGCGGGCGATCGTGATTGCCGGTGTGGTACTACTGTTCGGCTATTGGGCGATCCTCGTATTCCTGTCCGCGCCCGGCATGGCGTACGACAAGTTCGGCACGGTCGGCACGCAGCTCGACCTGTGGCTGCTGGGCCCCGGGCATCTCTACAAGAAGGACGGCGGGTTCGATCCCGAAGGCCTGCTCGGTACGCTGCCCGCGATCGTCAACGTGCTGGCGGGCTATCTCGCCGGGCTCGCGGTCCAGCGCGGCCCCGATCTGACGCGGACGGTGCGTGCGATGGCGGTGTTCGGCGTTGCGTTCGTGATCGCAGGGCTGGCCTGGTCGCCGTGGTTTCCGCTCGCCAAGAAGCTCTGGACCAGCTCCTACGTGCTGCTGACTATCGGCATCGACTGCATCGCGCTGGCGGGCATCATCGCGCTGATCGAGCTTGCGGGCGTGAAGCACGGCACGCGGTTCTTCACGATCCTCGGTCGCAATCCGCTTGCCGTCTATCTGTTCTCCGAGCTGTTCGTGACCGCGATCAACCTGATCCCCATCGGCCCGGATGACGGGGCATACGGGGGAATATACGAATGGGTAGGTATCGCGATCTTCCAGCGCATCGCGCCCGGCGCGTTCGGGTCGCTGCTCTGCGCGGTCGCCTACACGATGCTGTGCTGGGCGGTCGGCTGGTGGATGGACCGCAAGGGGTGGATACTCAAGGCGTGACCGCCCGCCGACTGCATACACAGGAGCTTCCCGCATGACCGTCAATCGTCGCGATGCACTAGGCATGATGGCAGGTGGCATGATGGCAGGCGGGGGTATCGCGGGGCCGGCGCTGGCTGGCGGTTCGCGTGTCGCCTCATCGGCCGCCGCGGCACCGTTCACGGCGGACTGGAACTCGCTCACGCAAGGGTACCGCGCGCCCGATTGGTACCGCGATGCCAAGTTCGGGATCTGGGCGCACTGGAGCGCGCAGTGCGTGCCCGAGGAAGGCGACTGGTACGCGCGCAACATGTACCTGCAAGGCTCGCGCGCGAACAAGGCGCACGTCGCCAAATATGGTCACCCCAGCGATGTCGGCTATCTCGAGGTGGTCGGCAAATGGCACGCCGAAAAGTGGCAGCCCGAACGGTTGCTCGATCTCTACGTGGCGGCGGGTGCGAAGTATTTCGTCGCGCTCGCCGGGCACCACGACAATGTCGACACCTTCGCCTCGGCGCATCATGACTGGAATACACTCCGGGTCGGCCCGAAGCGCGACATCATCGGCACTTGGGAGCGGGCCTCGCGCGCACGCGGGCTGCGGTTCGGCGTGTCCAACCACGGCGCCCATGCCTGGCACTGGCTGCAGACCGCCTATGGCTATGATCCCGAGGGCCCACGTGCCGGCCAGCGATACGACGCAAGCCGGCTGACCACCGCGGACGGACGCGGGACCTGGTGGCAGGAGCTGGACCCGCAGGCGCTCTATACCGGCCGGACGATGCCGCTGCCCGACGGCGTCCGCACCATCGCCGAGGCGGAGGCGATCCACGCGCGTACCGACGAGCTCTGGGTGGAGGATGCGCCTGCCGCCCAGGCCGCGTTCGTGCGAAACTGGGCGCTGCGATGCCGCGACCTGCTCGATCGCTACCGGCCCGACCTGATCTATTTCGACGACTACGGCCTGCCGTTCGGCCAGACCGGGCTGGAGATTGCCGCCCATTTCTACAACGCCAGTCGTGGCTGGTCGGACGGGCGGCTCGAGGCGGTCATCAATGCCAAGATGATGCCCGCCGAACGCCGGATGGGGCTGGTCGAGGACGTCGAACGGGGCGGCAAGGACCATATCGAGACGTATCCGTGGCAGACCGATACCTGCCTCGGCAACTGGCATTACGATCGCGCGCTGTACGAGCGCGACGGGTACAAGAGCGCCGCCACGATCATCCACACGCTGTGCGATGTCGTCTCCAAGAACGGCAACCTGCTGCTCAGCGTGCCGATGCGCGGCGATGGCACGATCGACGAAAAGGAGGAGGCGATCCTTACCGAGATCGCAGGGTGGATGCGCCTGAACGGCGCCGCGATCTACGGCACGCGGCCGTGGCGCATCCACGCGGAGGGACCGACCAAACCGGCGTCGGGCATGTTCGCCGAAAACGGGCCCAAATCGCCCTATACCGCGAGCGACGTGCGCTATGTCCGCAGCGGCGGCGACGTTCACGCGCTGGTGATGGGCTGGCCGGACGATGGCATCGCCCGCCTGACGCTGTTCGCCACCGGCAGCATTATCGGGCGCGGTTCGGTTGCGCGGGTCACACTGGCCGGGGACACGACGCCACTGGCTTTCCGCCGGACCGGACAAGCGCTGGAAGTCACGCTGCCGCCCGCGCGCCGCCACGCGATCGGGGTGGCTTTGGTGCTCTCGGGCACCGGCTTGACGGAGGGTTCGCTGGTTTCTCAGCCGACCTGAGGAAAAAGCGGACTCTCGTTTCGGTCCCGCCCCCACTTTATCGAAGCTCGACGACACATGGGAAGACTTCGGCCAGCTTGCTCTCGCGCCGCACCGACGGCGGAAGCGCCCGACGCTCCGGCTATCGAAACTATACGTCAGCGGTATTTCCCCTGCACGCGACGGACCGGTAGCTTCGGGAAAGAGAACAACGGAGTCCACGCCATGCCGCTGCACCCCACCGATACGATGGCGGGCGAGACCCTGCCCTCCGCCGGCATCATCCTTACGCGGATCGAGGTGACCGTCGCCGGGCTGGCGCGGAGCGAAAAGGGTCACGCCGTGTTCAAGGCTTCGACGGGTGCGTCGCGTCCGGATGCCGCGGCACTCTCCCAGCGTCCGACCTGGGGCTATGGACGATGATGCGGCCCTTCTTTGCGAACGTCCTGTCAGGCGCGCTGCTCTGCATGGCCTCGGCGACCACGGCAGCGCCGCAGACGACGATACCCGGGGGCGTGAAGCAGACGCCCGCCGTCTATCGGTTCTCGATCGGTGATGTGCAGGTCACGGCGCTTTCCGACGGCAGTGTCCCCATCGACCTGCCCAAGCTGCTGCGAGGAACCTCGGACGCCGAGGTGGACGCGATGCTTGCCCGCAGCTTCATCGCCAATCCGATGGAGGTATCGATCAACGCGTTCCTCGTCGAACTGGGCGATCGCAGGGTCCTCGTGGACACGGGTGCAGGCGACCTCTTCGGTCCGGGGAACGGCGGCAGGCTTCCCGAGGCACTCGCCCTCGCCGGTGTCAGCCCGGACCAGATCACCGACATCCTGCTCTCGCACATCCACGCGGACCATAGCGGCGGGCTCGTGCGGGACGGCAAGATCATGTTCAAGAATGCCACGGTGCACGTCGGGAAGGCGGACCTCGACTTCTTCCTCGACACGGCCAACGCGGCGAAGACGGGCTATGACATCCACCACTTCGAACAGGGAACGGCAATGCTGAAACCCTATGTCGATGCGGGCAAGATTCGCGCATTCGACCGTTCCGGCGAGATCTTCCCAGGCCTTACCGCCGAGCTCCGCCCCGGCCACACGCCGGGCGCTGCGTTCTACACGCTGAGCAGCCGCGGCTCGACGCTGGTCTTCATCGGCGACACCATCCACGCCGCCGCCGTCCAGTTTCCCCGGCCGGACGTGACGGTCACCTTCGACCAGAACCAGCCCAAGGCGCGCGCGGTCCGGCAACAGGCGTTCGCGGCGTTCGCCGACGGCCGGACCCTGGTTGCCGCGCCACACCTCGCCTTTCCCGGAGTGGGCCACATCGCCCGCGACGGCACGGGGTATCGGTGGTTCCCGATCGACTATGCCAACCGGGCAGCGGCGCCCTCGAACACGGCCCAATAGCGCGCGCGGTCGCCGCGACTGCCAGTCTCCTTCGAGCGTGCCACGACGAACCGTCAGGAATTTCAGATGAGCATCGTCGACCGTTACGATTTCCGTGTCCCCGAGCACGACCGAAGCGAGCTCGCCTTGCTCAGATGGTCGCTCGTGATCGTATTCCTGTGGTTCGGCGCGATGAAGTTCACGGCGTATGAAGCCTCGGGTATCGCCCCGTTTATCGGCCACAGCCCGATCATGAACTGGCTGGGCGTGCTCGGGACGCAGGGGCAGAGCTATGTCGTCGGCGCCGTCGAACTCTCGACCGTCGTCGTCCTGATCCTCGGCGCATTTCGTCCGATCCTCTCGGCACTCGGCGCGCTGATGGCGGCCGCGACCTATCTGATCACGCTGACCTTTCTCTTCACCACGCCCGGTGTCGCGGAGCCGGCTGCCGGCGGCTTTCCCGCCATTTCGGCCGTACCGGGACAATTTCTGCTCAAGGACGCGGTCCTGCTGGCGGCATCCCTGGTGCTGCTGTTTGCCTCGGTCCGAACCAAGGGCGCCCCCCTACCCGCGTGACATCGGTGTTTGCGCGAACGCGCGCGCGGATCCTACCCGATCCATAGGTGGCTTGCTGGCGCCTTCGACCTCCCGCCTAGCGCACGTCACTGTATGACAACGCCTCCTTCCGCGAAGGCCGGCACGGTTTGCGACAGGGTCGCCACCGGTCGGCGCGCATGGTACGCTCGCATATGGAGATGCACCAGGTACGGTACTTCCTCGCAATGGCGCGGCTGCTCAACTTCACCCGAGCGGCCGAAGAGTCCAACGTGTCTCAGCCGTCGCTGACCCGCGCGATCCAGAAGCTCGAGGACGAGTTCGGCGGAGAATTGTTTCGTCGCGAGCGCAGCCACACCCACCTCACCAGTCTCGGACGTCAGATGTTGCCCCATCTTTCCCGCACGTTCGAGGCGGCGCAGGCCACGATGGCCTTCGCCAAGGGCATCGGGAGAGCGGGCGTGGTGCCGCTCGCGCTTGGCGTCGATGCGGCGATCGAGTCCGATACGCTTGACAGGATCCTGGCGGAGCTGGCCGACTGTCTCCCCGGTTTCGAGCTGTCGCTGTCGAGCGGATCGCCGGGCGATCTGATCGAAGCGGCGATGAACGGTACGCTGGATCTGGTCGTGATCGAGCTGCCGGACGACGCGCCCGATCGCCTCGATGTCTGGCCGCTGTTCGACCATAGCTATCACATGGTCACGCGCGCCGGCCATCCGCTCGCCGGGGGCGCGATGCCGTCGCTGCTGTCGGTGCGCGATGAGTCCTGGATCGACCATGAGGGCAACGGGTGCGCCCGGCTCAAGACCCTCGCCGCCCCGCATGGCTTCGTGCCGATCGTGCGGCATAGCGCGACCGATATGGCGCAGGTGAAGCAGCTGGTTATCTCGGGGCTCGGCAGCGCGTTCATTCCGCGGCCTCGCGACGACGAGCGCTTGTGCGCGTTCCAATTTGCCGATGTCGAGGTCAGGCGCGACGTCGTCCTGGGCGCGGTGGCGGGACGTAAGCGCAGCATCGCTGCCGATGCCTTCGTACGCGCCTCACGCGCCCGCAGCTGGGTAGCGGCCGCCGCCTGAGCTGAAATGCCGGGCCATGCCGACGTACCGGGAGACGTCCCCTGCCCGAATGGCCTGCCCTTCACCCCGTCGCCGCAATCAGCCCATCGCCGTGATGAACGCGACGACGTCCAGCGGTTCGGGACGCAGCCGGAAGTTGGGATCGACATGTGCGTAACGGATGATGCCGTCTTCGCCGACGATGAACGTTGCCGGGATCGGCAGAAAGCCCCCATCGCTGCCGTAGATAGCCGCCAGATCGAGCCCGATTGCAAGATACCGCCGCTTCACATCCTCGCCAACCGGGAACGCCAACCCGCAGGCCAGCGCAGCGCCGTGATCAATGTCGCACAGCAATGTCGCGCGTGGTCCGATCATGCCCTGTATGGCGGAAGCTCCTTCGCCGATCTCGCCGGTCACGACGACCAGACTTGCGCCCAGTTCTTCAAGTGCGGGCGTAGCAGCGGCCCAGGATTGCAGTTCGTGCACGCAGAACGGACACCATAGTCCGCGATTGAAGCTGACGACGATCGGCCGTCCACCCTGCAACTGCCGGATCGAACGATAGCGCCCGGATGCGTCGGGAAGCGAAAGATCCGGGAACTTCGCGCCCCCGCGAGGCGCCTCTTTCCCTACGCGAAGGCTCTGCAATCGCGCGATGAACTCCTCGTAGACCGACGCAAAGCCCAACTCCGCGACCGCAGCTTCGGCGTCAGAGCAGGACTGCACTCGAATGGTGGTCATGCATGCAGGATAGCGTCGAACCGCACGGATGGCACAGCACCAAATTGCGAGAGCGATATCGGTAGCCGAGGATCGCGCGGCGTTGGCTTCCCCTCGCAGGGTCGAACAGGAACAGCATGCACCTTGCTGTCTATGCTCCGCGCACATAAGATGGTGGAATGGACACAGTGCGCGATCGAAACGTCTTCGGGGCGTTCGCCCTCATGATCAGCGACGACATCGTTCGCGCCAGCGCATCGCAGGCGCCGGAAGCGGGCCCCGCCGCCTCGGCGCTGGCGTTGCTCGCGCACGAACCCGGTCTCTCGATCCGCATGCTGGCAGTCGGGGTAGGACTTTCGCATGCGGGGACCGTACGCCTGGTCGATCGTTTGGCAGCCGAACGGCTGATCGAGCGTCGCGAGCATTCGACGGACGGGCGCACGCGCTCGCTCTATCTGACGCCCACCGGCAGGATCGCAAGCGACGCGATCCTCGCCTCGCGCGATCAGGTTATTGCCGAAGGGCTCTCGATCCTCACCCCGGACGACCTGAACATCCTGTCCGACATCGCCGAACGCGTTCTGCGCGATCGCCTGCAAAACCTCGATCACTCCTACCGCATCTGTCGCCTGTGCTGCTACGAAGGCTGCACGAAATGCCCCATCGATGCCGAATTGCTCGAACGAGGCGTAGAGCGCGCGACGAAGGACGACGCGTAGGAGGTTGTCATCGGCACCGCTCGACGCTGAGCGATCGAACAAGCCCCTGGCAATCAGCCACCGTGCCGCCACCCCTTCCCATCAGGACGCATGTCGAACCTCGCTTGCTCGGATTGCGGCACCAGTGACCCGAGCAAGCCGCTCGATGTAGGCGCGATCCGATCGGCCACCGACGACCGCAAGCCGCCAATATAGCGGAGCCGCAATGATGTCGGCCACCATCTGTCGGTCCACGGAGGGTGACACTTCGCGCCGTTCGATCGCCCGATCGATCAGCCCGTCGACCCGCTCGCGTCGCGCGCGCTGGAACGGGCGGATCGCCGCGCCCAGTGCCGGTGTCCGCTCGATCTCGCCGTGGAGATCGGTCAGGATGCGTCGCACCTTGGGATGACGCAGCACGCGACGCAGCGCGAACAACGCGGCTTCCAGATCCGCCTCCAGCGAGCCGCGTTCCTCGACGTCGGTGATCGTCAACCCGACCCGCGACAACAGATCGCTGGCCATTGATACCTTGTCCGGCCAACGGCGGTAGAGCGCAGCCTTGCCGACGCCCGCGGTCCGCGCCACCCGTTCCAGGCTCAGCCCCGCATAGCCCGTCCGGGCCCATTCGTCGAAGAAGACGCGCGTCAACGCTTCGGTCACGTCGCCGCGCATGATCGCTGCGCCGCTCGGAACGCGAACGGTCTTCCGGGATTCGTCGGAACGGTTGCGTTCCATCGGCAGGTCCTTATATCTCGGTGGAACGCTACCGTTCCGACGATCTGGAGCTATCGCATGACAGACAGTGTGGAAAGCTTTTCGACGATGCTGCGAAGGGCATTGGGTGATCGCATCGCCGCGGATGCTGCCACGTTTCTCGACATGATGGCCGACGACGGCGTGATAGAATTTCCCTACGCGCCCCCCGGCCTGACGACGCGGTTGGAGGGCAAGGCTGCGATCGCGCGCCATCTCGACAGCCTTGGCGAGATGATCGCCTTCGACGGCATGGGTGAGCCGACCGTTTACGCTACGACCGACCCCGACGTGACCATCGTGGAGTTCGAAGGCTTCGGGCACGGCGTGTCTACCGGCGATGCGTACGACCAGCGCTATATCTCGGTGATCCGCACGCACGCCGGACGGATCGTCCAGTATCGCGATTACTGGAATCCGCTGGTGGTGCTGCGCGCACTTCGCGGTGGCGCCGTCACTAATGACCTCACCGAAGGAGTGGCCGATCATGGTTGACCGGGTCCTGGTCACAGGCGGCACGGGCAAGACGGGCTCGCTGGTCGCGCGACAGCTTGCGGCCCGCGGTGTCGAAGCCCGCATCGCGACCCGCAACGCAAGTTCGCCGGAACAGGTTCGCTTCGACTGGAACGATACCGCCTCGCATCGTGCCGCGCTCGACGGCGTCGATGCGATCTACCTCGTCGCGCCGACCGACCGAACCGATCACCTGGCGGTCATGCGCCCGCTGCTGGAGCAGGCGGTGGAACGCGGCGTGACGCAGCTCGTGCTGTTGAGCGCCTCGTCCCTGCCCGAGGGCGGTCCGATGATGGGCGAGGTTCATGCGTGGCTCCACGCCAACGCGCCGCGTTGGGTGGTGCTACGCCCGAGCTGGTTCATGCAGAACTTCGTCACGCAGCATCTGCCGTCCATCATCCATGAAGGCTGCATCTATTCGGCGACGCAGGATGGGCGAACACCGTTCATCGACGCCGCCGACATCGCAGCGGTCGCGGTCGAAGCCCTGGTCAATCCGATTTTCAGGTCGGGAGAAAGGATCCTGACCGGTCCCGAAGCGCTTTCTTACGACGAGGTGGCGGAGCGGATCGCCGCGGTGGCCCAGCGTCCCGTCCGCCATTGCTGGTTGTCCGTGGACGCGCTTGCACGCCGTTTCACCGGGTTCGGCATTCCCGAGCATTATGCGGATTCACTCGCACGCATGGACGACGCGATCGCTCAGGGGGCGGAGGACAGGACCACGACGGAGGTCGCGCAGGTGACGGGCCGAAAACCGGGCACGCTCACCGATTTTCTCACGGTTCACAGGAAGGCCTTTCATCAGCCCCCCACCGGCTGACTGTCCGAGACCGCCAAGCCCGATCGCGAGCCTACCCCGGCATTTATGTGCGCTGCGCATATAGAAATGCCTGCGACGTGTAACTATATGCCTCAAGCATACTTATACCAGCTTCTTGCCCACGGCACGCTCCGAGGACGAAGAAGCGGTCAGGCTGAGGGGTCGAGGCTATGGAACTCAATCAAGTCCGCTACTTCATCAACTTGGCCGAGACGCTCAATTTCACGACGGCAGCACGGCTGAGCAGCGTGTCACAGCCCAGTCTGACGCGCGCGATCCATCGTCTTGAGGAGGAACTCGGCGGGAAACTGATCCACCGCGACGGTAAGAACAGCCGCCTTACCGGCCTCGGTCAGGACGTCGAGGCGGAATTCAGGCGCATGGCGGCGGCGGTAAGAAGCGTCCGCGATCACTCCGAGAACTGGGCGATGGGACGGCACCGCGTGCTGGATGTCGGCGTCGCGCCTACCGTCGGACCAAAGGCGTTCTCGGCGTTTTTCGAGAGCGCGCTGGCGGAAGTTCCGTCGGTCGAGATCAAGCTGCATTCGCTACAGTCGAACGAAGACGCATCGGAGGTGCTGTCGGGAAAATACCACGCCTGCATCCTGCCG
>Ga0265798_10001591_pt1 | contig 35152 bp, 30 predicted proteins | sample P3T30metagenome_FD_192430 | JGI IMG/M metagenome (GOLD analysis project Ga0265798, IMG submission 192430) | Plant litter microbial communities from East Loma Ridge, Irvine, California - P3 T30 | ecosystem: Environmental > Terrestrial > Plant litter > Unclassified | place: USA: California...
GCGATGTTCTTGGTAGTGTTGATATCCGTCTATACGATGCAGCTCTTCCGTATGCGCTTGCAGGCGTAGCAGCGGCGGGTTGTATGCTCCATCGCGCAGTGGCGGCAAATGTGCTTGCTGTCTGGGGCCTCATGCTCTGGACTTGCACGCAATTGGATCTGGGTATTAAATTGAAATAGGACCGGCCCAAACAGTGAGCGTTGGAAGGTGGGCGCGGCGAAGGTGGGTGAGAAGCATCGCCATCTTTTTCCGAATGCCAAGCCAAACTCGCAACCTTCTGCGACTTTCTAGCAAATCGCTGCATCCCCGAACCTCAATCGGGGCATCTACCGCCTTCAACATGGCCGGCAACACAACTCTACAGACGTTTCGATCCCTCACATGCTCAATTCGCTCATCATGTCGACACACGCAACCCGTGCGACCGTTTTCGCACAGCACACGAGTCCTCGCTGCGACTCCTCCCTCCTTCCGCAAGAGGCCTGAGAAGAGTCTCGACCAGCTGCTCAGCAATGTAGATGAGAACTTCAGTGGCGCAGCCCCCAATCCATACAATATCATACCTGGCCAAAACTCAAGCGACGCTTCTTTCAAGAACCTCGCGCCGCGCGAATGGGACGAAGACGACAAACACAAACTCCATGTTTACGCCACCAAGCACAACACACACCTGTGTCTGACACAGCCAAACCGTAACCCACTGATCTCGGTATCTTGCGGAAACATCGGCTTCAGGAAAGCGGGGCGCGGAACATACGATGCAGCCTATCAATTGGCCGCCTTCCTCATGAACCGAATCCAGGACAAGGGCTTGCTGCCGCAGATTCAGAAGTTGGAGTTGATATACAGAGGGTTTGGCGCAGGCAGGGAGGCAGTCACAAAGGCGATATTGGGTGCTGAGGGAAAGAGGATACGGCCGCTGATTGTGAAGCTGGCCGACTCGACGAGATTGAAGTTTGGTGGTACAAGGAGCAAGAAGCCGAGGAGATTGGGTTAGAGACTGCTTGTCGAGCATGTAGGAGCGAAAAGCAGACGAAGTGTACGATGATAGTGGGGTTCACCGGCGTCATGGGTAGCGGCCTTCAGCACTCAGAGGCATGTATCACAAGAGCAGTGTATGGTGGCCAGGGCATATCAGACCAATTCAAGAGTCATGTCAGATTTTTTGGCAGTGGTGCCCTTTCAGCGGGTGGCATAGTGCGACCACTAGAATCCGTTTCCGCGATGTTGACAAGCCTGGGTGCAAGATTTCCAGCCTCATACCTAATAGGCCCTCTTGCGCTTCCTTGATCACCACGACTACTTCCAGCAGGATAGCCCGCGTTCTCCCAGCCCCTTGCTTCCTCAGTTGTCCGATGGCGTTCTCGTTCTCGATCATGACGTAGCATCGACGCTCCTTCGTCTTCGAACTCTTCGTCAAGCAACTCTCCATCAGCAGTATCATAATCCGGTGGCGCTATCCATTCCCGTGGTACAACGCATGGTAGAGCGACGCCGATGCTAGCGGCACGATTCAGATAGCTTGGAGCTGGGCGACCCGTGAGCCTCTCGCAGAGGTAGGACGTGAAGTGGTTGCAGTTCTTCGTGAGGAGGTTGTACGATGTTCCTTGGAACTCGTGTGAGGCCTGTAACATGTTAGCTAGTTTCCCGAATACAAACGTCCTGGCATACCTCTTGTATGATAGCCTCTAGTTCTTCCTCAGGTCGGAAAGAGAAGCCATGTAGAATCGCCTGCTTGAACGTGCCGCCCGGGGGTTCTTGCCCAGGCTTCGTCCAGTACACGCCTGTCAGGTCCCGCCGGTCATGTCCGCCATATGCATATTCCCTGTCGCCAATAACAACACCTGTGTGAAGGAGCGAGCTGCCGATTGCCCACAGTACGGTTGCGACCTTGCCGGGCGGTAACAGGTCATAGACGTGTATAGAGACCTCGGTTCTCTGCAGCGACAGCGTGGTCCTATGTTGGCTGGAACTTTTGCGCGACGGTTTTGGACGGGTAGAGGATGACATTGTCTATGGTTGGAGTGATGTATGTACAATCGAGTGTGGTATGTATTGGGGTAGGTCTCTACGTCGGTACCGAATAAGAAGGGTGGGGTATCATAGACGCTGTGAAGGGACGATGTGTGGTGCGAGGTAGTGGTACAATGACGGAGGGCGGAGGTCAGTGAATGGGGCCAGCCCTGGGAGTAATATGCGGAGGGACAGGTGTGGGGGAGGAGATGGAGATGGAGGTCGTTGTAGCCATGACCGCCGGTTTGGCGCTCTCGAGAGCTGGAGACGCGGCTTCGGCGCTTGCTGCTTCGAGCAAGCGCTGCACGGACACCGCCCTAGCCACATAAACTTAAGAAAATTCGATTGGACTCGCTGCACCGTCAATTAACCCAGGAAACGCAGGAGAGCGGCTGCTAGGTAGCTCTCCCACCCCTCTATTTCATCACGCCCCCCACCAGGCCTCTCACCTTTTCTTTCTCTTCTCTGATACCCACTTTTTACAACCCGGCAGCAAGCACTGCCTGCTTTTTCCCAGCCTCTTTGCACTCTTCATCTTCCCCCACCAAATTTTTCCTTTCCTTCACTGCAGCTCGCACCTACGCGTCCGCGCCCAAGAAGAAAAAGATGCCTCCCAAGAAGCAGGTCAAGGAGGAGAAGCTCCCGCTCGGCAGGCCGGGAAACAACCTGAAGACTGGTATCGTGAGTGAGAGCCCTCCCTAGCTGGTCTTGTCGCGTTCTCACATTAACAGTGATTGCCAGGTTGGCCTAGCGAACGTCGGCAAGTCGACGCTCTTCCAAGCCATCACCAAGTGCTCTCTTGGTAACCCCGCCAACTTCCCATATGCCACCATCGACCCAGAAGAGTCGCGCGTCATTGTCCCAGATGAGCGCTTCGACTGGCTAGTGGAGCACTACAAGCCCAAGTCGGTCGTACCTGCCCACTTGACCATCTACGATATTGCTGGTCTCACGCGCGGTGCTTCCACTGGTGCTGGTCTCGGTAACGCCTTCTTGTCGCACATCCGCGCCGTCGATGCCATCTTCCAGGTCGTCCGATGCTTCGACGATGCCGAGATTATTCACGTTGAGGGTGACGTCGACCCCATCCGTGACTTGGACATCATCGCCGAGGAGCTGCGCCTGAAGGACATTGAGTTCACCGAGAAGGCACACGCCGCGCTTGTCAAGGAGACAAGGAGAGGCGGTCAGAGTCTGGAGATGAAGAAGCTCAAGGAGGAGCAAGCCACAGTTGAGAAGGTCCTCGAGATGCTCAAGGACGGCAAGGATGTCCGGAAGGGCAACTGGTCGCCCAAAGAGGTATGTACATCTCACTTCCTTTCCCTGCACACCCTGTTACAAGATGACAAAGAGCGATTGCTCTATAATCCCAGCTCTCTGATGGCCCATTAACGCTGGGCTATTCTGAAGTGAAGTCCTTCTCTGATTAACAACACCCCAACCTCGTTACCTACATGGAATACCTGTCGCAAGCTCGTACTAACAGTTTGCTAGGTCGAGCACATCAACCCTCTCTTCCTCCTCTCCGCCAAGCCCGTCGTCACTCTTGTCAACCTGAGCGAGAAGGACTACATCCGCCAGAAGAACAAGCATCTCCCCAAGATCGCCGAATGGGTCAAGACCAACGCCCCCGGTGACCCAATCATTCCTATCTCCGTACAGCTCGAGGAGCGCATCGCCGTCATGTCTGACGAGGAGGCCGCCGAAGAGCTCAAGAACCTCGGTACCAAGTCGGCGCTGCCCAAGGCCATCCAGGTCATGCGCAAGGCCCTTCAACTTGGTAGCTTCTTCACAACCGGTACCGACGAAGTCCGACAATGGACAATAAGGACTGGCACCAAGGCGCCACAAGCTGCTGGTGTCATTCACGGTGACTTCGAGAAGACCTTCATTCAGGCAATCGTATACAACTACGCGACATTGAGGGAAGAGGGTGACGAAGCCACTTGCAAGGCAAAGGGCAAGATCATGACCAAGGGCAAGGACTACGTTGTCGAGGATGGTGATATCCTCCTCATCAAGGCTGGTGCCGCGAAGGCATAGACAGCTTGATGAGTCTTGGTTATGTGTGTATGTGTTTATGATCTACATGCGCATCTTATGATGAGCCATATGAAAAGCAGCTAGACTGCCCTGAATGAATGAGAATAAACATGACCACGAACAAATCAACTTTTCCCCATACTGTGATGTGTGACTACTCTTCTATTCTAACATGTTACGCAAAGCTGGAAGACTATTCAGTAGAAGCCTTCACTCAGGTCCTTCTCACCCCTCTGCCAGTCTGCCTACTTCGCCTTCCCCTTCGTCTCGACAAGCATCCAGCTATTCCCACAGACACAGTGCTTGCTCAACCCCAACAAGTACTGAGAGTGCGCAGGAGTATAACCCGGCAACCCCGGCACAACATCCTCCATACAAGCACCACACCTCGTACACTGCTTGAGCAAATTCTTCTTCCTCCTGCCCTCACCATTCGCCCCCGCACTTTGAATACTATCACTCCTGCTGCGATTCCCGCCACCCGTCGCCGACCCCACAGGATGCGTCCACGTGCCCGTGCCCCGAATAATCATCTTCTGACACACATCCACCACATGAGTATCGTGCCAGTACCTGGCTCGCTTTGAGTCCGTGAACCCTAACCATGTGGTATCGAAGAACATGAGTCTACCCACGTCGAGTTTGTCCGCGAGACAAACTTGCTGCGTCGTGCTTTTCCAGAGGTAATCTGTCACAAGGCGTTTAGCGACAGGGAAGAGAATGTCTGGGATTTTTCCGAGGAGAAGCTCGCGCTCGATGCTGTTGCGTTGCATGTCCGTTAAGTTGCGCTGCTTGTAGATGCCGCGGACGTAGCTCTGCGTCTCGCTGAGCAGCTGTTCGTAGTAGCGGTAATCGAACGGGAGTTCTGTTATAGCAGCATAAAGAGGAGCGTATAGTTTCTTCGCTTCAGGTGTTTGCGGCGGTGCATTTGGGTTCCCGGCTGCGGAATTGGGCAGCGTGACGTAGGCTGCTGCGCTGCGCGAGAGCCACGCAATAGGTTGGAACCAGAGTTTCATCATGGCGCGGGGGAAGGCGGACAGGATGAGGAGGAGCGCGGGTTTGTTGAGCTCACGGATTTTGGCCTCAAGGACGGGACGCGTGAGGTCTGCTGGGGGTATGTCGGATAGGGCGCGGCCGAGGGCGAAGAGATCATCTAGGATGTAGGCCATGAAGTGCATTGTCCATCTGCAGGTTCCGATCATTTGGGGGACGGCTTCGGGTCGGAGGTTGCTCTTCGATGGGTCGCCGTGGAGGCGGACGATGGTGGTCAGGGTTTGCGTGACAAATCTGATGTTGATGAGTTGCCAGGCCATCTTGCTGCTCAGAGAACGGTCGATGTTGCCTTGGAGGCCGAGGATGTTCATGGCCGAGAGCGTCTTTACGAAGAAGGGGCTGCGGCCGAGGAGAAGGAAGTGATTGCTTGATGTGTCGTCTACGCCACAGTCAATGTTGACTTGGAGTCCTTCGAAGAGCAGATTGATGAAATCGTGCTTGCGCTTGTCGCTGAGGGAGCTGACAAGAGCGAAGATGTCGTCGCTGGAATAGTATTGGTTTGCTGCAGACGAAGACTGTAGAATGAGTGCTGCGAGAGCGGCGGCATGGCGGGGATCATCATCGTCTGATGAGAGGGTGCCGTGGGAGTACTCCATAGAGCGCAGCTTTGGGCTACCATCCAGTTGCATACATACCGCTAAGCAGTGGTTGGGTGATAGGGCGACGTGGAGCGAGGGTTCGGCGTGCTGGAAGACGAAACCAGCTTGTAATAGCGAGTTCACAGTGTCAGTATTGCCATCTGGCATGACTATCTCCATGGTCGATCGCTTCCTGAACTCGATAGCCCCATCACTGTACGTGAATGCCAGGAGCATGCTGTACCATATCGGGTAGAACCCTAATGCAACAGCATGCAATGAGAAGTCAGGCTGTCTCTTTAGAAGGAACGTGTTCTGTGCAGATACCGAGCTCACGCTCTTCTTCTTTGATGTCACCTGATCGAGGCTGGAATGGAGCTGACTGTGCTGCTCTTGATGCACCTGCCATTTGACGATAATGCTGTACCGTGTTTCTTGCGGGTTCAGATCATACGAGATCGGATTCGGTGGCTTGCAAAATATGGCTTGAATGGTGGGCACCGAGCCGTCATCTTGCTCGGGCGTAACGGAAAGGAAGTTGAGATGTGTTAGTTGAGCGGCAGCCGCACCTCTTGATGCTGTGCCGTCGCCCAGGTCGTCATTCGCAAGCTCAACGGGGTTGCAGTCATCTTCCAAAGCGATCAATGAAACTTGGATGGTTGGCTTCTCGAATGGACCGGCGTTCTGGCTACGCTTGTCGGTTGGTACATTCCAGATTGTCTCAATTCGATATAAATGCAACCGCCTCTTGACGTCGTAGGCAGCCAGTAGGAGGGTGTTATCTAGAAGATGTTAACTTAATAACATCATAGCGTACAGAGGACCGTACCGTTGTTCGACGTAAAGGCTGCGTGTGTGAAGGACTCCTTCGTTGAGATCATAGGCCCTAATTGAGCGGAGACTTCTTGCCAACTGTTGTCAATTTGCTGGAAGCGAAGCTTGAGCTCGCCATGTCTCTTCAGATATATGAAGCATGCTTTGCCTTCTACAGGATGGTGCGCATTGTTGAACATGTGCTGTTTGATATTCCACTTCCATTTGCCTTTTTCTTGCGAAGCTGACCAAGCAATGAGATTCTGGATGGACATTAGAAACAGGCTTACAAACATCCAAAACACATTACCTTTTGCGCATATGGTAGGATCGCAAGCCAATGCATGCCTACCACCCCATCTACTTCGGACTCTGGATGAGCCACTTCCGCTCTGGTGAAATGCATGCGGTCCAAGGCCATGGCGCACGAGAAGACCATCACTCGACCTGCTTCGTCCATGACAGCGAGATCGTTGCCCAGATGACTCCATGAAAGATGGGTCAAACGAAAGATTTCGCGGCCCTGTGGAAATTCGAGAGGGACGTTTCTTCCGAGATCCCATTTGCCAGATTCAGGATCTCGCGAAAAAATCTTCAGGTGGACAGAGTAGCCGTCTGGACTTATGTAGGCAACACAGCCATTCTTGGACCACGATATCTTTCTATTACCTGTTAGTGCAGCTGGCAGACTTACCCAAGACTCACTTACTGGCAGCAACCGCTAGACGCTAGCTCATCGATTCGCCCGTCGAGCCCTTTCACTGGCGGCGTCGTATTGATAGACTGTATATTGACATGTTCTGAGTCTCCAAAGAGATCGTCCACATCCATGTTATAACTTGCGCCGTCCATTGTGGTGAGATAGCTGCGCTCGGCGACAGGTCGGCTGAGAGGTGAGATCAGTCGAGAAGACAAGAGGTGGGAAACAACCCCGCCAAGAAAGTCGCACTAGACAAACACGAACAGATGACGAGCGAATCGTCGGGTATCACAGAGAATACAAGGAAATGAGGCACGAAATTCAAGACAAAGACGGACGTGGAGAGGGTCGAGGGTTGATGAGGCTGCGCCCCGGTTGTCTGGGATCAGTTGCGGCAGTAAGCGATGCAGCTAACGATGACTAGCGCGGTTCCATCTGGTGTGCTGTTCGTGAGAGCTTCGCGCACAATCGTCATCCCGGGCAGTCAACCTTCCCAGAATGCTGATGAAGGTCATTGCAAGAGCTCAGAATATAGTGCAATAAGCTCAGGATGCTCATGCGACTTCGGGATTCCGACGGTCAAATAAGCGCATTGCGCCGATCTCTATGAACCTGGGAGGGGTTGCATGCGCTGTGGCTGTCACGAAGAACATGGCATCGTGCCGTCCAGTGGGAAGCATGACGAGCGAGGACTTGCTTCAGAGCTCGCTGTCGTACTCTATGTACACGGCTTAACATGCTTCTTCCACGCCTACTACTTCAATGATGCTGCCGTTCAGATAGTGCCATGTTCGGCCCAGCACAGACATGCCGCAAACGTAAACAGGTCGAGTGTTTAGGTTCTGTTCTTGGCAGACCTACCCGGCGCCCATGGTTGTCCAGGTCAACGAGCGCTCGCCCGTCATCGCATCCACCGCCAACCTCTGCACCCTTCCCACCCCCCTTCACCACCGCCCACAAACGCGTCTATTCCAGACGCGCGCCTGCCTGCCCTTTCTTTATCGCGCCTTCACGAAGCGTCACAATGATCTAGCGTACCTTCCCGATCTGACGGTTCTCGAAGGGGACCAAAACGGCAGCAGCGGCAGCACGGCAGCGACGACCGACAGCCCCCAACCTACGCCCTCCGCACAATCACGATCTCTACACACTCTCCGTACGCGGCATATCTCGAACCAATACCCAGAAATTAATGCGGAATTCCACCGTCTTGTTCAAGCTACAAAGAATCTAGTGGTACTAGACGCGCCGGGTCCCTGAAAGCCGTCAGGCGCCTTGCGTTCGACATTGAACCTCCCTCGCGACACACGGCTGTCACTGCCTGTTGCTGTCCACCCCACAATCCCCACGGCGCTCCTTCACCATGGCTTACAACGCGCTAAACAACGAGCCCAGCTCGCCCTTGACCGAGATTTCGGATTCCGATCTCTCTATTCTTTCTCGGTCGCCCACTCCACCGCCTGAGCTTAACAAATCCTTCGCTCAACGTCGCGCCTACATGTCCCCATCCTCCTCGCGACGCTCATCCGCCAAGACGTCACCCGCGCCCGAAGACATGCCTTCTCCTCCCTCCAGCAACGACGACAACCCGCGTCCAGTAAAGAGGAGGAAGACGGCAGAGCCCAAGGAGCGCACGGCAGAATACCTTGACCTCTCCAGGTCCGACGTCGAACAAGACGAGCTACCACAGCTGCAGCGCTTGCTGAGCGTTTTGCACAAGAAGCGCAAGATTGTGGTTATAGCAGGTGCAGGCATTTCGGTTTCGGCTGGCATTCCCGACTTCCGATCAGCTACTGGCCTCTTCAACACGCTCAAGAAGGAGCACAAGCTCAAGTCCTCCGGCAAGGACCTCTTCGACGCGTCTGTTTACCAGGATGACACGTCCACGTCCACCTTCCACGACATGGTGCGCACACTGTCTCAGCACACCAAATCTGCGCAGCCCACCGCCTTCCACCATCTTCTCGCGACCCTAGCCCAAGAAGGGCGCCTCATGCGGCTTTACACCCAGAACGTCGACGGCATAGACACTTCATTACCCCCTCTAAGCACAACGGTGCCTTTGCCCAAGAAAGGACCTTGGCCCAAGACTGTTCAAGTACATGGCGGTTTGGATTACATGGTGTGCTCCAAGTGTCAGAAGGTGGAGCCTTTCGACGCCGAGCAGTTCAACGGGCCTAGTCCACCGCCCTGCCCAAGCTGTGTGGAGAACGACGAGATCCGCCAAGTCGCAGACAAGCGCAGCCACGGCATTGGCCGCCTGCGTCCTCGTATGGTCCTCTACAACGAACATAATCCTGATGATGAGTCGATCGGCTCTTGTGCATCCTATGACATGCGCATGAGGCCAGACGCTGTTATCGTGGCTGGCACCACGTTGAAGGTCCCCGGTGTGCGGCGCATCGCCCGCGAGATGTGCAATATCGTTCGCGACCGGAAGGATGGAGTCACGGTCTGGCTGAACAACGACCCGGAGCCGATGGGTAAAGATCTCGAGGACAAGTGGGACCTAGTAGTCAAAGGTCCTTGCGATGAAGTCGCACGCCATGCCAACATGCGACGATGGGACGATCCCATGGACTATAAGACCGTCACAGAGGAGGATCTCAACAAGGTCAGGGAGAAGCAAAGAGCAGAGGTCATCATCGGAACTCCTCGAAAACCTGGTGTCCTACGCAATGCAGGCCAGCTCACACCTGGACAGAGCCCCCGCATACTGCCACTATCGTTTAACAAAGCGGAACCAGACACCCCGTCCAAGAAAGGCACAAAGAGGAAGGCAGACGCGAAGGCAGATGGGCAAATGGATCTGTTCGGCAAGCCCGCAACCAAAGCACCCGCAAAGAAGCCGAAAGCACAGCCAAAGAAGGCAACAGCAGCAAGCAAGAGCAAGGCGGGCAAGAAGGAGCCGAAGAAAGAGGCTCCCGCTATCAACAATGTCTTCAAGGCTACCAAGGGCGGCGCCAAACCTACAGGCAAGCCTCTGGCCAAAGCATCCGATCCGGCCCTTACCATTATCGAGTCAAAGTTCAACGAGCAGACTCGGCTCAATCCGAAAGAGAATGCCAGTGACACGATTCACATCGAGAAGCGACGGACTCCTTCGACCCCTAGGAAGCCAGCACGACTGACCAAGATAAAGTCAGACTTTGTGTTCCAGCCTGTTTCGAGTGCAGATAGCCGCAACAACCACTCACCGAAGCGACCACCAATAGAAAGCTTCACACCTACAAAGGACCGTACGCCCAGTGCTCAAATTCAGGAGGAGATGGCATACGCGCATGCGACGTCGTCTACAAGCGATTCTCGTCCTTCATCCTCGGGCAGCGCACAGCGGCACATCATTGAAAGCCCAACCGGCCCGGTACCCAAAAACATGAATCACCTTCTCTGCTAGCGAACTGCATTTCTCGGCGTTGGCGGGCTTTCTTTTCCAGACAGACGCCGTATCTATCTGCGCGGTGCATTGCATGAGAGGCGTTTGCGGTTTTACAAGTGTACAGTTGAGGTGTTAGTTGTACCAGTACTTTTCTCATTGTTGGACATGCATATCTTACCTTTTGGCTGCATGATACCCAGATGAACCCCTGGTAGAGGCAGATCGGACGCTTTGGCGTCTGTTTTCGACGCAGTGTAGTGGTTCCGATGATAGTTGAAGGCTTAGGCCTTTGTTGATATTCGTGACAAATGCGAGATATTTACTATTACCTGGTGTTGAGACAATCTATTGATGTTTGCGACAACAGGAACTTGAACGAACTATCAGTGTATAACTGCACCCTTTCTCCCTTATACCTGCAAATGAACCTCTGTGCCCTAGAATTGCGCCTCCCTTGCGCGCCTTCTTAAGACTGGCGCCTTGGCGCTTGATTCGGCCTGTGCACGTTGGCTGACGACCATTTCTCGACCTTTCATTGTTCAAGCATCTGCACCCTTGTGAGACAAAGGTTTACACTTTGTTCGAGACGGCATCGTTCCGCAGTCACCAGTCCTGCAACAAACTCATTCAATTGGGATAGCTTCGGTCGGCACCTCAAGTTTGTCAACCTCTCTACGCGCTGACGTGTCTTGAGAGATCTCAAATCCTACCCTTGCAGGACATTGGAGTAACAAAGAGCTGGAACTATCGGTCATGGCCTCACCACTTACCGTGCGAAACTTGACGCCTGTCACCCTTTCGATTCAGCGTGTGGAGCGGTTTGAGGACCCAAATACACTACAGTCGAAAGCAAGCGGGTACTTCCTCGGTGCTCAAAGCACCCCATCCGCGGCGCCTACTTCACCTGAACTCAGCAACCATGCACAAAGCTTCAACGGTCAAGATCTTGAGACTGTCTTGCAGCCGTTCGAGTCGTATACTTTAACATTTGCAAACTCGAAGCAGTCCAACGCATCTACACTATCAAACCCAACCCTGCGTCTCATCATCCAGACTTCCAATGGTGAACGCCATCGCATTGATACGCACCCGTCATATACTCAAAAGTCAACACAGTCGTTCACCCCGCTGTCCGCAGATTCTTCAACAACCTACAAAGCCCTCTTTCACCCATCGAAACCAGTTCCCCATCTCTCGATTCATGTGAATCACATTCCAAACTACTCTGCATGGATGGGCTCATTACCAGATGATCTACCTCTATCAGCTATAAGCATCCCCGGATCGCACAACGCACATACGCACTATCGAGCCCTCCCATCTGTTCGATGTCAGGTCCACGATATCAAGGTACAGCTAGAAAATGGGATCAGGTTCTTGGACATACGTGTACAGCCAACACACGCGACGGATGCATCAAAGAAAGACCTTTACCTTGTACACGGCGCATTCCCTGTGAGTCTGACAGGACCGAAGTACCTTGAGCCCATCCTGAAGATATGCTACGACTTTCTCTTAGCCAACCCAAGCGAGACGGTATTGGTGAGTTTGAAGCGAGAAGGTGTGGGAAGCGCGACGGACGAACATCTTGCCCGCATCCTAGAGGAGCACTACATCACCCCCAATGCACGCCATTGGTACACGGAGAACGCGATACCGTATTTGGGAGCTGTAAGAAGCAAGCTGGTTCTGGTACGGAGGTACAATGTAGCCCGGACTGTGGCTTCATCTTCGAGTTCAGATTGCAAGAATGGCGGACTAGACGCAACAGCCTGGCCGCACAACGCAACTCACGCCGTCTTCCCATCGCACTCGTCCGCACCAACGTTCTGTCTCCAAGACTTCTGCGAGGTTCTAATACCAGATATCATCCCAACAAAGATACAGCATTGTAACGACCATCTTGTGCGTTCTGCTGCCGCCGTTCACCCAATCCCGGGCATCACGACCGATGTCACGAACCCAGTACCGCCAGGACCACTGTACCTAAATTTTCTCTCCGGAAGCAACTTTTGGAAGAAATCTTGCTGGCCTGGGGCTATCGCCAAAATTGTCAACAGGGGCATGGAGGAGTGGCTTTGTGAGGGGCATCACTTGGAAGCGCCAAACACGACGCCTCGCCACCCGGAGGTCGCAGATGAGAGCGCCGAGGGTGTAGTGAGGAGGGCGAAAGGCGGTGATGGAAGTACGGGTGTTGTTGTGATGGACAATGTGGGAGAGTATGGGGATTGGGAGTTGGTCAAGTTGATCGTGGGTATGAATATGGGAGTGTTGGCGAAGATGAAGGCACTGGGAGAGACTTGATGAAAGACCGATTCGATATAAGATCACAAACAATGTACATTTGAGATCTCAAATCCTGGTCGCACTTACACCCCACCTGTTGGCTCGTGAGTGCCATGTGCAAGTGATTGACGGGGGACGTCTGTGCATCTCCGAGATGCCGACGGAACATTTTGGCGATGCGCATCATGCATCTGGCATACCATAGCCCACGACGTGCGTACCATGCATTGCTCGGCTCTAGCAGATACGGCTGTCAACAAGACAATCCGACGATAGTCGCTCTTCAACGCCAATCCTAAGTGCGACAATTGTGGTGGGCCGGCGCATCTAACAATGTCCCTCCTCCGACCAACATGCGCATCGCTCGCGCGGCGACTCTGCACTGCACAACCGTTATCAGAGCCAACCCTCAAGTCGCCTTTATTAGCTCTCATACAGCGACATCGATCCTCGCGCCCGCGATGTCGTGCCTTCGTCTCCACGCCCCGCTATCGAGCAAGAGTTATAGACACCCCGCAGAACCCGAGCATCCCCCAATCACGCAAGCGCACAGTCAGGATAGGTCCTCTACCCGAAGGGCCAGTCAGTGAACCAACGATACATCGAATATTTGGGCGAAAGCTATCGGGTCACGACGGCAACAATGTTCTGCGGATATTACACCACCGGCGGACAGCAGGCTCGCTTGCCGATTACGGTGTGGACAATCTCGGGAAGCAATATACACACGTGAGCAGGGATACGGCATTGAAGGGCCTGGAGTGGTTACGAGAAAAGTACCCAATAGATGAGGCGCGTGCGGCGGAGGAATGGGCAGAGAAGGAGGCAAACCGTATAGCCTACGAGCTGTGGCTGGCCGACCCAGAGACCGAGTCCAAATACAAGGACCCCGCTCGCGCTTTCCGAGAACAAATGGAGAAGGAAGAGGCAGAGAGGATACAACAGGAAGCGGACAATCGGAAGATTGGCATACTGCATGCAGGCAAGAGTCAATTTGAGCTCAACATCGAGGAGAAGAGGAGACAACGATTAGAGGAGATTACACGGAAAGCAGAAGAGAAGGAACAACAAGAAAGGGAGATGGAGGAGAAACTTGCGACTGGAGAGTATGTGCGTACGCCGACTGGCACGCAACTCATGAAGCCCGGTCAAACAGCCTACGTCGACGTCTTCGGTCGCGAGCAAGTCAGCCGAAGGAAAGAGGAAATGGAGAAATACAGCAAGGCAGCTGTAATAACGGATGCAAAGACGGAAGAAGAGTTACTCGCACAAACCACCCTTGTAAGCACCCTCTCTCCTTTGCCTTCAGCTCGACACATCACTAACACCATCGCAGGCGCAACGTCTCTACCCCATGTCCGCCTTCGTCTTCCTCACAGTCCTAATCTGCTACGGTTTCGCCCACTACTACCTCCCGCCCTCGCCCTCCTACCGCCTCCTCCCCGACCTCAGCCCCACAACCGCCACCATCGGCGCGCTGCTGGCCATAAACGTCGGTATAGCAGTAGCATGGCGAGTGATGCCCCTCTGGCCCATCCTAACCCGCTACTTCATGCACGTCCCTGGCTACCCGCGCGCCGTCCAAAGTGTCCTCAACGTCTTCAGCCACGTCCAGTACGAGCATCTCCTCGCCAACATGATGATGCTGTGTCTCGTCGGTCCCGCATGCTGCGACCTCGTTGGCCGCGGCACTTTCATGGGCACATACATCTCCGCCGGCGCCGTGGGTACTTTGTTCTCTCTGTACTGGGCTAATCTCGGTCGTGGAAATATTACGGCGCATTCTGTTGGTGCTTCAGCTGCTATTTGGGGTATCTCCGTTCTCTACTGCCTCCTCACCGATCAAGAGAAGATTAAAATCCCTTTTGTAAAAGACCAGGAGGTGGCGTTTTGGCCTAAGATGCTGTTGGGTGCTTTCATCGTGCTTGAGATTTTCCAATCGTTCAAGAAGGGGACGTCGACTGCGGATCATGCTAGTCATTATGGTGGCATGTTTGTGGGGTTTGTGACGGCGGGGTATATGCATGCGAATGGGTGGAAGGATAGGCCGCGGTTTGTGGATAGAGAGGGGGGCAATGCGGAGCAGGGGGTTCAGGAGAGGGCGGGCGTGGATGGGAAGACGGTGGACGTTGGTGCGGTTGTCAAAGAGGGGGTTAGGGAGGTTAAGGAGAGTTTGACGGGCGGTGGGAAGTAGGTTTCGTCATTGGCGTGTAGAGTTGAAGAGTGGTATTGTATCATATGTTTGTACAAAAGAACGAGTTATGGTTGCTGGTTCTGCTACGAATTGAGACAGATCTGGGGCTGTGAAGGAAGGGACAGAAGTTGTTGGTGTAGATGGCCAGGACTGACCTAGCCGTGGATGAGGATAAGATGACGAAGAGAAGGAATCTGGAGACTACAGACGCACAACCACCATGGAGGTGCTAACACCAAGGGATTCAGTTCAAGGAGCATGCGACAACGTTAAGCTTTCACGGCCCTATCTTACTCCATTATATCTCAGTGAAAGCAACTTCAGCGCAGCTACCAGTGAAGTAACAGCACCAGCGGACGATGCCATCGCAACACCACGCCTAACGTCACACAGCGCTCATACACTTCTGTCTTCCATTGTTCATTCTCTTCCCAGCTTGTCAAACCTATGGACAAACAACGTGCCGACTCAACTTCAAACCAACGCTGAGTGACCTTCATCCTTCCCTACTCAAATCAAATCATTCAATCCAGGCAGTCGGAAATATGTCGCTTCTATTCCATCTCCCAAAGTCCATGTCAGGCTGTATTCCCAGGATCACATACCGCTTCTGGCTATCTGATCCACTCCTCCGTACTCCACTCAAACGGCCAAACCCCCCTCTCCCAACACCAACCCCACCACCTCCGTTCCCCTCCCCACCAGGCACACCCATAATCAACAGGTCTTCGTCTCCAAACCCACGTCCACAACAACATCACAAAGTTCAGCATGCGCCCAGTTCTCGCAGCTGGTGCACTGGCTCTTGCTGCTGGTGGTACGGCAGTTGCACAGACAGATGTGCTTTGTGTATCGAGAGCAAGGGAGGGGCAAGTGTGGTTTGAGAAGAATAAAGATAGTTTTGCGTTGATGGCGGCGGACAAGAGGGTTGTACTGGAGAAGGGGGAGGATGGGAGGTGGAGGGCGAAGGTAGATCCTGGGGAGGGGAAGTGATCACTCATTAATGATGGGTATCGACTAGGGATGCCGGGGCAGAATAGCTCATCCTAGCTCTTGAATATGTATTGAAGCACACATAAGCTACGTTTTGGTATCATCATCCTTCACAACACTGTCCGTCGCTCCAGCACCAGGCGTCTCCCCTACACCAGCCATCTCCTCCCCAGCCCTAGCATCCGCCTTCATCCTTATAAACTCCTTCTTCATACTCTCAAACTCCTTGAACCCCTGAAAATACTTCCTCCTAAAATCATTCAACTCACTAGCCCTAGTCCCCTTCTCATACTCCCTCCTAACCGCCTCCGCCGCCCCCTCAGGCACCTCCTCCTCCCTGCGCCGCCGATACGTCAGCAGTCTACGTGACCACTTGTTAAACGCCTGGACGCAAACCGACGTCAGTTCGAGACAAGGATGGCTCGGGATGATGAGCTCGATGTCCTCGTCATTCGCCGTGGGCATCCACATGCTGATTCGACCGTCGGGGACTAGTGTTGCGACTGCAAAGGCTAGTATGTCATCGAGCAGTGCGGTGAAGGAGTAGGGCCGCTTCGGGGGTATGTACCCGGGTTCTTTGAATTGGTCTTGGTGCGATTGGCGTTCTACGTCTAGCAGCGCTTGCCGGGATCCTAGCACTTTGAGGCCTTCGCGGATGCCGTAGGGTGGGTCGCATACGATGCCGTCGAGGTAGCCTGTCGTGCGGTCTTTGCTGGGTGGCGGTATTCTCAGTGGGGTGTTGGTAAGGTCGGAGACGAAGGCGCCCAGGTAGCTTGACTCTAAGTCGTACTGTTTGAAGTTACCGACGACGTCGTACTTCCCTGTCTGTCCCCTTCTTGCGCTGCCTCCTAGGCCGCGGATAGTGCGGCCGTCGATGTCACTCCCAAACACCACTGCTCCGAAGTGAGCGCATGCTATCGGGAAGCCGCCCGTGCCCATGAAAGGGTCGTAAAACAACTTCCCCGGTGCCACGTGTGCGATGTTAGCCGTCAGCAGCGTGAGCTCGGCGTCCATCGATGTAGTGCTGATGTAATGTCTCTTCTTAAGATCAAACGTCTTCTTGGCTTCGTTCCGACACGAGTCGGCGATGAAGCGACCAAAGTAAATGTACTTCGGCTTCTTAACATTAAGATCGTAGTCTTCAAAGACACGGAACGCGACATCTGGGTTTCGCATCCGCGGTGGTCCCTTGAAGGCCATGTAGGAGAAGCTGTCGATGATGTCGCGCTGCTCATCGTTTGATCTACTGCCGCGATAGCCTTCTATGGTAAAGCGGAAAGATGCGTTAATGTACTGCGGCCACCAGGATGTGGTCAGACTGCGAACGGAGTCGTGAAGGGCGTCGTATGTTGATCCCTGGCCCCATAGCTCGTAGATGCCCTGTGCGAGGATGCTCCGTGCGATGGCTTTTCGTGCCGCAGCCTCTGACGGCAGATCGACAATGCAGTAGGGTGACTTTGATCGTCAGAAATGTATGCTTTTGTAAGGCGTGACGCGACACTGAGATTGCTTTTTCGGGATCTGAACCAGAACAACACTGCGAGAGACGCGACTGTTGAAGTTGAGACTGGAAGACTGCTCGGTGAAACGAAAGGTACTTACATCTTCTTCATACTTGACAAAATGTAAAGGCACTCCCGCAATATCGGCTAGCGCTTGCAGTTCGACTTTCCGAAAACTCTCATGCGCTTGCGCAAGCCTGACGAGATACTGAGGCATGTTGTTGTTTGATTAGAGAAATCCCAGGCTAGCAGAACCCTTCCGTGTACTACGCGTCTCAGTCAGGTATCGGCATGGCAGGCGACGATCACCGCGTCGACGCTTTTATCAGTGGTAGTCCCTTTGCGTCGGAGTCACGGACCAGCAAAATGGGGCACGAAAAATGGTGGGTCAGGGTCCTCATTCTTCATTGGCTGCCGACGACGTCGCTTAAAGTTTAAACTACATCTTTCTCCCAACCTCGCCTCGCATGCATCCATCCCGATTCCGATCTTCAAGTCGACTACAAGATGCAGGGCAAGACTAGTCTACCACACTGTCTCTACGCTTCCGCTCGATGAATTCCACGTCCGCTTGCGCTTCTGTCATGTTGCACACCAGGTTCTCCACTAGCTCTTCTTTTGTCGTGAAGCCTTCGATCCACCAATCCCGGAACTTCATCAACTCACCCACCCATGCGTCCCAGAGATAATACCCGCCGTCGTTGTCCCGTAGTATGAATTCGTCGCCTTTGGTTTCCTTGACCACTGGACAAAGACCTTCAATGTTGTAGTCTTTTGCAACATTCGCCTCCCGCTTCGGGTCGAAACACGCAGACAAGTACAGTTTCTTTGGATCGTTTGTCCATGATAACCGGAGGGTTGTGTCGTATTCGTCGTTGAGTTGGACGTATGGTATGCCTTCTTCGTCTTGTGTCTTTCCCTCGTTTGTTGTGTTGGGAACAAGCCGTAGCTTTTCTAAAATGGTTGCGAACATTTGCATGTCGGTGTCGCAGCGATGTTATGGTGGCACAGTGAGACCGGAGTCACTGTTAAGGAAGTGCTTTGGTTGCGCAATCTTGAAAGTGGACTTGTGGTATGTGTAGAAGACCCTGACTGTTCATGACTTGCGGATTTAATAGGGATGCATGTGTTGAACTGACGTAGACTAGACATCCACGGTGTAGACATGCGTATTTACTTTTTTCTTGTACCAGATATCGCGATACTTACGTGTCAGCGCAAAGACGGGTGATCACGGCGCTATGTGTGATAACTGCACGATAGTCACAATACGATTGTTTTACCCAATCGTAGCGCTCCCACAATACTATTTCGGATATGTTTACCAAAGTACAATCCACTTGTCAGCAGATGCGATCTCGGGTACGTAGCCGTGTACCGAAACCACACTGTCAGGTGCCGCGGGGCCGGTCGGGTGAAGAGAAGGATCGTCATCACGGTCATGTTCTAAATGGATCGGGTTAACTTCAGGTATGTTACAACGCATGCAAAGAACTCCACTGTTTCTGCTCCATATGTCATGGCTTAGTGACCGCAACTTGGCCTATAGAGCTTCCTAACACCACTTATATGTTGAGGAGATATTGCTGGCCGTTGTCATCCTCGTTAATCACAGTTCGAGGGTCTATGTCGTTGGGATGTGAGCCCAAGATAGCCACTCCGCAACCGAAGCGCATTTCTACGGCGAGATCACTGGGGTGGGATGGCCAAAAGCGAAGACCGCGCACATTGAGTCGAGTCGAGACTTTGGTTCCTGACCCGCTGAAGTGAGGTACTGCATCCCCCCTTGGCCTGACACGAGGCTAAATCTCGAGGACTTTGGTACGTGTGGTAGACCACTGCGGAGTTCACTGGTACTTTTTCGGAGACTTGATGTCAGAGTCGTTCGAGACTTGATACGTGTCAGTTGATGAGTAGCAAAACATTGTAGTACGACGCACTATCCCGTGTTCTAGGCGATCATGATCAATGTAGTTCCCACATGATGGGGAAGGTTTGATGTCACAAGAGCCAAAGCCAGCCTGACAAGGCGTCTTACCTAAAATTGATAAGCAGTGGCTTCAAGCATCGCGCCGAGTGTGTGTCTTGTAGTACTTACCATACTGAGGCTCGGGATCTTTACAATGTACATCTTCTGTGCCACACCAGCCGTAGAAAGAGCAACAGAATTTCAAGCCACATGAAGTCTGTCCATCGGCTGAATCAATGCCACACATTGCTTTCGCATCGCAGTTGGAGATACACTTCTCGCCACAATTGTTCGATTTGAAACCACATTTACCTATAATTTGAGCGACGGGATTAGTTGTGACTCGAGCAAGAATGAGAAATGGATTCTAAATACTATCAGAGTTGCCTAGAAAGGACGTTCATGTTAGCACAGTTCTTGGACATATGACAATGGGCATACGTAAAGCAGGAGCTGTTAAGACAAAGGTTTCCTGGTCCGCACTGAACAGGGCCTTCGACTGCCTGTCTCTTTGCGAGTGCGCCACGTTGGTGCATTTGATGATGAGATGAGCGACGCCATGTCGAAGCTGGGTCTGTCTCGTTGAGTAATCTTGTCCCATTGACCGAGCCTGTAGAGGTTCTTCGGGTGCCAATGGTTCGACATCGTGAGCACTGGCAGCAAGCGAACAGAGCCTCGACGTCGCATCTCCGCTCTGTAGTCCTTGGGCTCTCAGCGCAATTGCTTGGGGCTGGCAGTCAAATTCTGCGTCGACTTCAATGGAGCCTCCTATGCGTTGCTTCGGCAATGCTGCCCATCGCATCGCAGCATAGGCGCCTGCAAACTCGCTGAGACGACTCGATGGACCAGTTTCATCCCGCTATTTGGCTGCTTTAGTGCTACGACTGATTGTAGCGGCAGGGACCACATGGCCGTGCAAGCTGCCGCTTAAATGTCATTCCAGCGAATCACGGCCTGTCGCTCAGCACACCGTTAGCGCCACGATTCAGGGCATCGACTTAGGCAGGAAAGGGAACGGTCGCTGTTGTCGCTAACTCTGCTTGGTCTTGGTGAGCTGCTACGGCCTGTTTTTCCTTTCCCAAAACAAATCTAGGGTTTCTCCATTATCGCCTTCAACGAAAAGAACCACGTGAATACTATATTCTTCCTGGTCGATTTGGTTGATCATAGCCCTATCGAAAAAGACTCGACTTCCTTCTGGGATGTTGCCGCTTCGAAGGAAATGACTGAACTCGTGGTCTTCTCCAGATCCATCTGCCCAGTCCCTGTCATCATCATCAGGGACGACTTCCACCGCTTTGACACCGTCGCCCAAGTCCACCGGGTTCATGTACAGTTCGTCTTCGCATTGCATAATCTCTTCCTTATTGACATTGAGGTATGAGTGGACTTGCGAGACGAAATCATGTAAGGATATAGAAGAGCCATCCTCCTTGTCGATGATCAGCGGCTCTGGGGCAGCGTATCGGTCTTCCTCCTCTTGCTCGTCCATGTTGCGTTTCTCCTCGCAGACGTCGATGTAGACCGAGATTTTGGTGAACGGGGGACTTGCCAAGGACTCTGAGGCGATGCTGGCGCCCATGAAGGGCGTGAGAGCATTTCCAGGATCTTTGACTTGGATGTCGTTCAACGAGCCGAAAACGTCCCAACGGAGTCGTTCCAACAGGTCATCTCGGAGTCGGTCAAGGTAATCCACCACCGTCGGATCAGGCGTATCCTCGCGGTCTACCTCGTTAGGCAGGCTAGGCTTCATTACGAAGAGAAATAAAAAAGTAGATGGGGCGGAAAATTGCAGTTGGGGGTCAAGAGACTGAATGGTTCTCGGTGCGAGCGTGGGTGGTGGTCCGAGCGCTAACTGTGCTACCGGGTAACTTACCGGCCCGCACCCACTTTTTCCTACACCTATGTTGTGTTCTAGGCGATTACGATTAACGTAGCTGTGTGCCGGTGTGATGGGTGTAGTTCAGGAAGCAAGTTAGTGATGCAATTGGTGGTTCAGTCTAGACGATACTGATAGACGAACGACGAAAAGCATGGGCGATTAGTTGCGCCTACCCATCAGCATGGACAAAGACAACGTTGGACACGAAACAAGGCTTCTGAAAGGAGAATTGGATATGGAACTCTATCATAGTTGACAAAATGAGAATGCAGACGCCAGAACGCTCATCGCTGATGCAGAGCAATGCAGTCGTCACATGAAGATAACCCCCTCACCAGTCTGACAGGTATTCCCCCTTCTCTCACACGCCGGCCTAAACTTTGTAGTATGTCGCGTGCGCTTGTACGGCACTATCCTCACGTCCACAGCCACTTGCGGCAATTCTTCGCGCCACAAAGACAAGGAAGCGCCCCCTCACCCGGCTCATCCATCTCCTCCCCCTCTTCCTTATCGAGGTAGTCGAACGTCAATTCCTCACCCTTTGGAATGAACCTTCGTGCAAAGAACGCGATGTCATAAACTCTCGGATCGTGCTTGTTGTACGAGACAGTGTACTGCCGGCAGTTAGGGTCACATGAGTGGTTGATGAACTTTGTCGGTCCGCCCATGAACTCGCCGTCCACAACGTAGAGGTCTTCTTCTTTGAGGCCTTCCGACTCAGCGAACTTGTCAAGCGAGTAAAGATAGGATGCCTTTGCTTTTGAAGACGAGGTTTCGCGGCGGGTAGCTTCGGCATCTGTTATGACTTCACCGCGGTAAGTGTCGATGAACTGGCCCTCGTGCAGATCTTCTTTGCACCGGAGACCCCAGCCACGTCCGTCGTTCGCTTGGAAGATCTCAACTTCGACTTGTCGCCCAAACTGAACGTTCTTATTACGACACTTGGGGCCGCATTTGCACCTATCGTTGCACTCGTAGATGGGACGACGGGAGTTAAGATAGAAAGGTACGAGACAGCCGGTCTTCTCTCGTTTCGTGCCTTCAGCGAAGTAAGGGAATTTCTTGGGAAAGCCCATTGTTGAATCTCCGTTTTCGAGCGCAAGTTGGTATTCTCGCTTGCTTTCTTCATCCAGACGGCTCTCATCCACTGCTGCATACTCTAGACAGTCACATTTCCTTGTGTATTCGCATCCGATGTCACGACCCATTTGGGGTGAACAATTTTGGCAGCCTTGTTGTGTTTCGACTGATGCGCGGTAGACGCCTTGTTGCTCGTCTAGGACGTATTCGGAGATGTACCGGAAGCGCAGTGAGGGTGTGGCTTTGTCTACCACGTTGAACAGGTGAATAGGTTTGCCTGGTACTTTCGCTAGCCTCCGAACATACTCATTGCGGATGTACATAAGTGCTTTGTCGACACTAGAACGATGTGCAATGCGGTTCATCTCTGGTGTGGGCACGGTACGAATGTCAAGTTCCGGTATGTCGTGACCTGAGGCCTGCAATATGTCAGTGAAGCCCACAAGGGAACGTTTGTTACGAAGACGTACTTGTCTACAGAAGACATGACCATATTGATCAGCATCCAAAACTCCGTTGTATATGTCACTGGCTGGAGACGTGACTGTTGCTGCAGATGACACGGATGAAGATCGAGAGGCTGACGGCGTACGACTCTCTTGTAGTCGTCGATCGAATGGTGAAGAGCGGCGTTCGTACGATGAAACCCCATCAGGACTCTTTCTTTTCCTCGAAGGTTTGATGTCTGAAGGTAGCGGTAGGTTCCTAGATAGGTTAGTAACATACCAAAAGCTAGTACTGAGATGCCGCTTACTTCTCTCTCACTTCGAGGTAGTCCTGGATCTGCTCTAGACATCGCACTAAGTCCTTAACTGAGTGCCAGCTGAGCGGAGGTTTCGAAGTCGACGTGTCCGACGTCCAGCGCACCAGATATTGCTCGTCCTAGACCCTGATATCAGCATCGCGCACGGACCACTCGGGGTGAAGGAGTACTAACACCGTTCTGAACGCGATTTGACACAATTGAATGCACCTAAAGATAGTTTTAGTATTAAAACGCGTGCGACCGAAGTTTAGAGAGTACTTACGCGGTCTACTAGGACACGGCGCCTCTCGTGTCCGTTAGCCGGGATTACGACCATAGATGGCATCCCTTGCGCTGCAACTGCATCGCGTTAGCCTTCTTTCTCGGCTTAGCCGGCATGCTCGAGATCTTTTGTAATGAAATCGAGCTGTGTGTAAAGTATGCGTCGCGTTACGAGGTATCTAGGTAGGCTGCAAGCGTAGGACAAACATACCTAGAAGACAGCGGAGTCCAAACTAGCTAAAGAATTTAGACCCTAGCAATATTGCTATGTAGAAGAGCTTACTAACGTAGATAGTTCACGTTAGATGTTTTTCTGTTACGCTGTTAGGAAAGTGAAGTTAGGCACCTAGCTGCTAGAGCTAGTTCGTGACTGTAACTAAGAGCAGACAACGCTTAGTAAGCATGCGCACAGACTATATAGCTAACACGTCTTACTTAATCTGTACTAGCATATTTAAGAGCTCTTAATCTAGCTAACTAGCGTTCTATTACCTAGGTACTACTTTTTATAGATCTACTATTCTTTCTAACTATTCTAAGAGCCTTGCAAAAGCTTCGTGCAGAGACAATGCTTAGATGTTGCCTTACGTGCAACGCGTCGAAGTTAGCCTAAGGTTGTAGCAGTAGATTTAGTCGTAACGCGCTTCAGAACGCAAATCTCAAAATTAGCACAGAGAGCCTCTTCGAGCGTAATTCTAGCAACAGGGACGCGCAAGACAATAAGTTGTCGTGCCTGAAATGCGCGTGTTCGCCCAGTCCTCCAACATGCGCTAATTTGCATGTGGCGCGGCCATGGTGCCCGCCTTATCGCTATCTTAGCGGCATCCATGAGCCCTCCAAAAAAAGTTCGGCCCGCATGTCAGGCCTCAGAGCAAAGACATCGTTGCGACGTATCACGACACATCACAGCACATCATGGCATCAGACGCGCAAAACAACCCTTTCATAAGGAACCTTGCTTCCAGCGGTACGAAATCACTACGTTGAGGAGACACTCAGACGGAACGCTGACTTTTGCGACAGACAAGAAAGTTCGCGACAATGCACTCGATTCACTCAAGACATACCTCGGCGCGCAATCAGAGATATCAGAACTAGACCTGTTGAAGCTATGGAAGGGCTTATTCTACTGTACGCGCTCCTTGTGCTTCGGCTTAGAACACCTCCCCAAGGCACTTCGCAAACCATCCTGCAAAGGCTAACAAGAACTTTTAGGCCTATGGATGCAAGACAAACCCGCTCTTCAGCAAGGCCTATCGCGCGACCTCGCCTCGCTAGTCTCAGCTCTTCGAACCCCCGTCGTACTCCCCTTCATCCGCGCCTTCTTCCTCACCATGTCTCGCGAATGGACCCGCATCGAAGCCCTCCGACTAGACAAGTACCTCTACCTCATCCGCCAATACGTAAACGCGTCCTTCACCTTCCTCAGCCGACATAAGTGGAAGAAGAGCCTGGTGGAACAATGGAACGCGGTTGTGGAGGAGACCCCGCTGGAGTGCGAGAACATGAGGATCCCCAATGGACTGAGATACCATGTCATGGATGTTTGGGTCGATGAGATGGAGAAGGTTGAGGGAGAGGCGTGGGAGAAGGAGGATAAGAAGGAGACGGTGGAGACATTAGTGTTGCCTATCGAGAGGATGGCCAAGGAGGGCAAGTTGAAGACGCTGAGGAATGCCGCGAAAGAGGTTTTGGCTGATGATAGGTTAAGAGCTTGGAGGGGGCAGGAAGTGGAGATGACAGAGGAGGCTAAGGATGACGAAGATTCCGAGGCGGAGTGGGGAGGCTTCGCAGACTAAGCACTATACCATCTGAAGGTCTGAGAGACACATTGCATATGATTTCAGCGAGGCGTTTAAGGAAGATTTGTCCTGCACATAGGGCATGGAAAAGTATTATAATTCGGAAAGCAATCTACAAGACACCGAACTTCAAAAGAGCATTGCAAGGAATTTGATCCAGTTCCGTGGATTATCTCAGCTTCCCCATCGTCTCAGTCTTCCCGGGTATTAATAGCACCGTCTAGATCAAATCAGCGTACACCTTCGCCCATTCCGCACACAATACTTACATCCGTCACTCCTCCTCGCACCACCGTCACCCGTCTTCTCCTCCGTATACCGACCGAGCAAATCCGGCCTCACAAAAAGCACGTACAACCTCCACAAAAGCGGCGGCACCAAACACGCCACACTGACCGCAGCGACCTTCTTACTGAGTGCCGCACCCGGCCCCCCTCCCTCCAACAAATCCAACACGATCATTGGGATCAAAGCCGCCTCTCCGAGCCCCAAGAGCATATACGTAGGTCGTCGGCTCTCGATCCCATTGCGCGTATTGGTTGCGCCGGCGAGTAAAGCGGATGTTAAGCCGCCTACGATCAGGCCTCCGCACAGACGAGCAAACAGGACCGAAGTAGGATTGATATCGCGGGAGGGGTTGTTGAGGAGCAGGGAGAGCGTCCAGCGCGTGTTTGTTATCAGCGGGATGGTGAAGAGATTGGCGAAGGCTTCGAGGAGAAAGGCTTTGCGGATCGTGGAGCCGTTCTGAGATGGGTCGGGTGTGATGGTTGGGTTTGCGGCTGGTGATTTTGTTGTCGGCATTTTGATGGTTCAGAAAGTTGTTTGCATAGGGCGCATGGGAGGTATTGGGCGTAGATATGGATTAGGTATTTGTTTACATGTATCCGGACATGTCGATGTCGTAGTCCAGGTTCCAGTCTACTTGACTTGGCGTGACTAGTGCGGACGTCATGATTTCGTTACCCAAAAAGAAAGACCAAGGGAGCGCAATCGCCATTGTGATCATGCGGTCATGACAAAAGCCTAGCTGATCTTGGATCAGGTGGATGCATCGACCTCTCCTGACTCGCTCCGTATGTATACGCATGCAGGGCGCGTTGCATCCTGGTTAGTCGCGTCTCTAGTCAGGAACGCGTCCATGATCTTTCGAGGCCGAAACCTGACATGCAGTGATGCATCATGTGTGTCTATGCACCTGCGCTCTATTCATCTCGTTGGCTTAGTGAGTTTGCGGCTTGTGACGTGTGGTCTCCTGCTGAAGATGCGCGAGCTGGACGCTGTCAGCACTCAACCATCGACGCATCGTTCAGATGCGTGAAAATGATTGCCAATGATCAATTTCAGGCATCTAGTCATAGCGCTGGCGCAGTAGTGATATTTATGAAGCTCAAATGAAAGATGGGTTATGATGTCAGACGAGGGCTAACGGACCGACCAACCATAGCAGACCTCAGCTTTCTTGGACCGCCGGCTACTGACCGCCAAATACTTCCGGCAGTAATCTTTCGTCACCCACCACACAATTGAACGCAACTTTTGGGCCCATCATGGGTCGTCGACCCAACCAGTTGATTCTCGAGTACTTCGAGCGCGGACCGAAGCTGGAAGATGCAAGCAACCGCTACCAGCACACGTGCAAGTCGTGCGGCGAAAAGGTGAGTGACCCCGCTCCGCAAAAAAGTTGACGGTGTAGAGTGAGCAATAATAGCTTACACATCGCAGTTTCCCAAAGGCCGCATAGACAGTCTCACGAATCATCTCGTCAAGAAATGTCCCGCTTTACCGCTTCAAGACCGCCAGCGCGCGCTGCTGCAGATGCACGAGCTGCCACTCCCCGACAATATGACGCAGACGGCCACCACCAACGCACCCGGACCGAGCCAGATGCAGCATGGCCAGAAGATGAACCTTCCTTTTGCGCCGTCGAAGCAGCTGTCTGCGCTTGAGACGCTGGCGGAGGTGTCGCGACAACATCTGGACCTCTCTGGGAAGCGCATGGCAGAGAAGCAGCCGTCGCAAGCGCACAACCATGGCAACCACAACCATAACAACAATGCGAGCCATGCAGGGCTTTTGGAAGAGTTCCTGATACAGGATGATCGGCCCGATGGCTCTGATATGGGCGGCCTCTCACACGGGATGGACATGTCGCATGCGCCAGCAATGCCCTCCATGTACCAGTTCAATGGATCATTACATCACTCTCCAACTGCATCACCACACATGGGTCATATGCCTCTGTCAAGCTCTGGATCGATGTCGCACATGGTTCCGTCTCTCGTCATGGCAGCATCAGCAGCGAATGACCTCATGCCGCTGTCAAACGGTATGCCTATGGAGTCGGACATGAATCTCTCAGCACATGGTATGCAGGGTATGTCAGACGGCAAGTTCTTCCATCCCCAAGGACGAGGACATTGGCCGAACATACAGCCCAACTCACTGGACCCGATGCTACAAGACCATGGCAAGGAGCAGATGCACGCGAACGACCAGTTAAATAAGGGAATGAGCCATCAACGACCACTTGCAATGAGCCCAGGCAACCAGACCCACTTCACCACCGACTTCAGCATGAACCAGAAGCCGGCCAAGCCCAAGGTCAGGGGACGTTTCACAGACTCCAGACGGAAAGAAGTACAGGAGGTGCGCAAGCGAGGCGCGTGCATTCGGTGTCGCATGCTCAAAAAGCCATGTTCGGGCGACAACCCATGCAACACCTGCCAAAACGTCGAGAGTGCGCGATTATGGAAGCAGCCATGTATCAGGACAAGGATTGCAGAAGAGTTCGGTCTTTACTCTGCAGGTCTTCATAGCGTGTTAGCATTCCATGCAACGAATCAAGCCAAGGGCCAGATACGGCTCGATCAGACTCCAGGGCGCATAGAAGCAACCCACTTCCCTCATTCCGGTATCTTTGCTACTTTCACGCCGTTGAAGTGTCAGCAGACGCAGACAGCGCAAAACGCGGACATCGATCCTGCGATCTTCGCTGGACTAGCTACTCCGGATCTCGAACTCATAGACAGTGATGACGATGTCAGTGGGAAGCTAGACCACTATATCAAAAAGATGGGTGGCCACTTTGCCGATACCGAAGACTCGAACTTCATGAGGATGACTGTACAGACCGCCAAGAGCGTTGCATCGTCAAGCGCAGATGGACTAATATCAAAGGCCCTAGAACTCTGGAATCTCACGCGCGTGCTCACGTCCCGGAACTTTGAATGGTTTCTCTTTTCAAATCCCTCGCTCGCGCCTACCATCACGCCATCTACATTGGCACCAGGAGATATGGAGGACGCCATTCGCACGCCCATCACGCCCCTCGAGCACGAATCTTCCTACAGCCTTATCACTACACAGCTCATGGGCGCGACAGAGAAGCGAGCCGCGTGTCTAGCACGCATCGTAATGAATGACCTGGAACGACGCCTCCTCCAGCGTCAACAAGCCAATCCCTTCGAAACCTTCCTCGTCGCCGTCATCCTCCTCGCCTGTGTAGAGCGCATGTGCTGGCTGTTCCGCTCCTGGGAAATGCCATCCACCAACCTACCCGCCCCAGAAGCCGACGACGCATTCAAGCACCCACCCAGTGCTGACAACGATCTAGCCACAGCTCTACAATCTACTTCATCACCGCCAGCCTCTCACCTAGACCTCCCTCCCCACCAAGCGCCCCGTAATCCTAGATGGCCGCTCGACAAGTCCCCCTCGCTGCTCTCTCAGCAAGGCGAGAAGTTCAGCGATATCCTCAACATGCTTCTTAAGATGCGCGGCGTCCCTCCTAAACCCACGCCCCGCAGTCCGGATGGCGTGCTCACTGTTTGGAGCGAAGACACGACTGATAAAGTAAGGGAGTGGTATGATGGCATTGCTGTGACATTGCAGATGCTAGATCAGAAGGCGAATGCGCGCTTTGTAGGCGAGGATCCCAAGGAATGGGAGTTGAAATTTGTTGGCAAGATTATTAGGGGGGACTAAATGATTGTGTATGTGGGGGTTTCAGCCTCCCTTGTTGTGGGTTCATGTACTGGAAGAGATGAATTGTGTTGTCATGATGGATTGGAGGAAAGCTTTGTTGTGGGTGGATGCATGTGTGTGGGAGGACGACTGATTACGAATTGATACCAAACACGTTATGAGACATGTAGTTTGACATGGCGTCGTGAGTCGCGTTCGCGCGCTTTGAACGAAGAGACGTTGCTACCACGTAAATCCTGACAGAAATGTGGTGATCATGTCTGCTACGACAGATGGACTGTGCCATCGTGTCCGCACTTCAGATTTGGGGGGTATGCAACTGCTCCTGTAGTATGCCTCAACACCATATCAGCGCACCACGCACGCTCTGTCTAGTCTAAAAACCCAAAAGATGCCTGTATATACAACCCCTCCCACTCAGCTCTTGAGCGCCTCCAACCGTCCCCGCATCTGTGCCAACATCTCCGCCTGATCCTCCTCCTCCTCCTCTTCCGCCTGCGGCGCAGCCGGCAACTCCTCCTCCTTCGCCTTACTCGGCGGCAACCGATCCTTCAGCACCTCACTCAACACCTTATCCACCTCCTCCTCAGCCTCATCCGCCTCACCCTCCAGCATCTCATTCTCGCCCAGCGTATCATCCAGCATCTCCTCAATAATCCCCGCCTTCATAAGCTCAGAGCTAAGTTCGCGCATCGTGCCCGTCAGCTCGGGTAACCTGACGAGGCTATTCACGTCCTTCATGATGCCCGTGCTCGCCTTGATACTCCCTTCTATTTTCCGTACCGAAAACGCTTCGTTGACTTGCATCTGCACGCTGTTGAGCTGCGCTTTGGACGTCATGAGGCGGTTGTTTTGCTTGCGGACGCGGATTAGCTCGCGGGCGAAGATGCGGACGTCTTGGTTGGCTTGCTTGGCCATGGATGGGTTGCGGGCGGCGCGTTTGGAGGATTGCTGGATGAGGGTTTTGGTTTTTTGTTCCGTGGCTTTGAGTTGTTGGATGTCGCGGTCGAGTTTGCGGACGTTTTGGCGGACGAGGGCGTTGCATTTGCGCTTCTGGGGGAGGGTTAGAGGGTAAGGATTGGAGGGGATGGGGGAGGGTAGGTACTTGTTCCTCGGGTGTGGGCTTCCACAGGAGACCTCTGATGGTCTCCATGGTGGGCGCTCAATGTGGTGTGCGCTGCGCGATTGAACTGCCTGACGCTTTTGGTAGGTGATGTATGTGCAAGTGGATGCGGATAACGCGGGTGTCGGTGAAGGTGTTCAGATAGCGCGTCTCGTCGACTTGTCTAATGTGGTTGCGGTGGCAGTGTGTTGGTACAATACGGCGCAGTGATTTGTGGTGGAATGCAGAAAGCAAGAGCTCATGTGCACGTGTAAGGGTCCCGAGGCGTTGTTCGGGTGCCTTGCAACCGCTCCAGGATCGAGCTCGGGCCCATTGTGACGTTGAGCTCTTTCGCGGGGCAGTCGCAACAACCCACTAGCCCCAAGCATCCAGTCCAGCATTACCTCGACGCAGCACTGGGAGAGACAGCAAGGCGCATCTAAGACACCTATCGAATCTGCCGCTGCATCTTCCTGCGAGTTGCTTTCCGTAATTGATCGTCCAAAACCGGGGCCCTCAACTCCAAGTTTCCATAGAGCTTCTATTGCTTTCCACGCTAGTCCCTCCACATACTGCATTTCTTCCACCTTCAATCTGCTTCGTCAACACAAACACTACACCACAACTACACACCACACTCCCCGTAAAACCACTCCCACATCCTGCACGACCCTCCGAACTCGATTGGAAACATCAACAGACAACTACCACCCTCAACATGTCCACTGTCACTCCCGAAGGTAAGCTGCAGCCTTGCCCGCTATGCAAGCTCTGAGATGTTATCGGAGCGCACCACATGGCTGCTCGTCCGCTCCCAGCCCTCATTTCCACGTGCGCCTTGCACCGCCTTTCGCGACCGATATATACCATCTTCAGAGCCTGCAACCACTATACTCGACAGATGCTAACGCGCGACAGTCACTTGGGCGCAACGCTCATCCGCCGATGACCCGGAGAAGAACTACGTGTACCTCACCATCGTCGCCGCCGATGTACCCGAGTCAGATCTCAAGCTAGACCTCAAGGAGCAGTCACTCAGCTTCAAGGGTACCTCAACATCCAAGAAGTGCACATACGCCATCGACCTCGAGTTCTTCGCCGAGATCGACCCCAAGGAGTCCAAGATAAGCCACAGCGGTCGCGATGTCACAATGGTACTGCGCAAGAAGGAGATGAAGGAGGAGTTCTGGCCCCGTCTGCTCAAGGACACCAAGAAGATGCACTTCCTGAAGACCAACTTCGACAAGGTAGGCCGAGCGATATCGGAACATCCAAGAGCAGTACACTAACTCATTACAGTGGGTCGACGAGGACGAGCAAGACGAGGCACCCGAGGACGAGTCCATGAACCAGATGAACCCAATGGCCGGCGGTGGCGGTGGCGACGGTGGCTTCGGCGGCATCGACTTCAGCAAGCTCGGCGCTGGCGGCGGCGGTATGCCCGGAATGGAGGGCATGGACATGGCCAGCATGATGCAGGGTATGGGCGGTGCCGGCGGAATGGGAGGCATGCCCGGTATGGGCGGCATGGGCGGAGACGACAGCGACGACGATGACGACGACATGCCCGAACTCGAGAACGACGACGAGAACAAGGCCAGCCAGGACAAGACCCCCGAGGCGGCCGCATCAGGCGACAAGCCCAAGATTGAGGAGGTGGCGTAGTTGCTCCATCTTCTTGCGACAAGCGTATGACTGCACGAGATTGATTGGGTGGGCATGGCGCGCATGACTGGTGACCGGCGTTTCTGCCTCAATCTCTTTGAGGCAAGAGGGGTTGGAGTCTGATACCTTTGACTGAAAGATGGAGAAGAGAGGTTGCATCTATAGGTCGCTTGCGTATTTCCGAGTCCTATCCTAGCGTGCTGGTGCGCAGTGCGGGTTAATGATCACATCATGGAGTATATGACAAAAGAATACGAATCATGTTTCATGACTGGATCTAGGTTGCAAGATACATGGTCATCCGATGCAAAACTCCATCGCATTTATAATCTTTCTCATGTGTATAGTACACGCACCGGCCCGCCTACGAAACCGAACTGTACGGAGGTGAACCTAAGTCTGTCAGCAAAAGCCTGTATATCTCTCCCGGCATTGCTGCACCACACGTCAGCTTCGCAAATCATCAGCTTGACAGACCGGTGAAGCCCTTTGACAGCCATACGCCCTCACAGTCAGACTTGTTAAATATGTTCCATCGGTACTGTAGCCTGAAATATTCAACATGACCGCGCCACATTCAAGCAGCCCTCAGACCGTAAAGCATGACGGATATAATGCCCAGGTGAGCTCCTGTAGTCGCCAGCTTCAAGCTCACACACAATTGATATCAAGTTCTTGTTTTGACAGCATCCAGCCAAGAGTAACACTTCCAACAACCGCGTCTTTACGTCGGTACATCAAGCAAGATGATGTTCAAATTAGCATACATACTCACCCTTCTGAGTCCCTTCAGCCGTGCCGAGATACTAGAAAATCCATCCCCTGGAGATCTCGATATCCTTGTCCCTATCCCCGACCCCCTTCCAACAACGCCATTCCCCATGCGTAAGCAGCGAGAATCGTCCAACAAACCATCCCAAGGTCTAATCACATGCCAGCTCCACAAGACAGCTACACCTGCCAGCGTAACCACACCCGGAACAGACACCCCCAAGCAAAGCCAACTAACACAAATCGCAGGACTGTTTGGTCAACAACACCAAGAAGACGACCAGCCCCCGCCGGAAGCATACCAGCGCCACCGCGTTCGTGTCAAACTCCAGGGACCGCTGAAATGGCGAGCAGATATGGCGGGGCATTTTTACCGGCAGGTTTATGATGATTCTGGTATGTGTCTTTCCGATCTTGATAAATATGGGTTTACAGCTAACGATAGGGGTGTTAGCCCATGAATGGTATATACAGTGGTGGAGCTATAACCAGGGGCGAGCATATCGTGTTTTGACAGATGTTCATGGTGGGTTTGCTCCCCTTGTCACAATAACATGGCTGTTAGTGTATTGACATGATGATCCAGGTCGTAACTACACTGCATGGATCTAGTCCATCATCCGGTCTGTTCTACGAGTCTGAGACCCATCTCTTCAACGCACTCAACCTACTCAATTCCAAAATGATCTACTTCCCCCCCTGATTGAAATTCATACTATACCCCCCACTCTTCTCATCCTTCGTAAACTGGAAATTCTCCGTACTCAATCCAAACGGCTTGAGTATCCCATTGCCTAGCTGTTTCAGCTTACCCATCATATCCGCCATCTCCGTATTCTTCGCTTCGTCCAACTCACTTGGTAGCTTCCTCAATGCGGCTTGTACGGCCTTTTGATCGAGGCTCGAGAGCTGGTGGGGCGGTTTGGAAAGGGCTTGGTAGTCTTCTAGAGAGCCTTGGAGCGAGGCCCAGCCACCGACTTCGTGTCGGGCTTTTGCGCGGCGGAGGAGGGCTTTTGTGCGGAGTTTGTGGACGTCGTTTATGGTGTGATTTGTCCGCGTGAGAGCGTCGAGGTAGAGTTCGGTTGTGTCGTCGATTTCGGCGATTGCGCCGCCGCCGGTTGTTGCGTTCGCGCCATCGTTTTCTGGCTCTTTTTGCGCTGGTGGGTCTATCCGGTCTAGTGCTTCAAGTGCTTGGGTCGCAGATTCGACGGCTTGCTTCCATTCTGAGAGCTTGAGGTGGCAGGCTGCGATGTTGGAGCGGAGGACGGCGATGTCGTATTCGAGGTATGAGGGACAAACTGCTAGGGCTTTTTCGTAGCCTTGTATCGCGCCGTTGTATTCTCCGGATGTAAAGGTTTTGTTCGCTGAAGCTTTCTCCGTGTTGGATTCGTCGAGTAGCTTTTTCTCCTCGTCTGGGGGGAAGATCTCAGGTGTTGAGGTTTCGATTGCAGATGCTTCTGCTTTCGTCGCTGTTTCTTCCTGCGATGCCATTCTAGCTTAATTCTAAAGTGGGACTGACGCGTAAATTGTGTATAGGTTATGCGGGTGTGTTTGGAGAAAAGGTCGATCTGTTTTCGAAGTGACGTCTGTGGTCGGGGGTCCGACTAGCGTGCCTCGGCCACGTGGGGTAAACATTCACCTAACCCCAACTTTCGACAAGCCTCAATTGAACCTGCATAACACCTTGACACAGCCATATTTCCGATCGCGAGCCCCCTCAATACGCCCAAGATGAGCTCTACGTAAGCAACATGCTCGAATATAACACTCACACATACTAACCATCCTCAGTACAACCCCACCACCCCGCGTCCGGGCAGCGCTCTTCGACATGGACGGTAAGCCACCCATCACTTTCCCCCTCACCACCACTGACAACTTCTCCAGGTCTCCTCATCGACTCCGAAGACCTCTACAGCATAGTAACCAACACGATCCTCGAACGCTACGGCCGCCCTCCCCTCCCCTGGTCCGTAAAAGCACAACTGCAAGGACGCCCCGGGCCTCAAGCAGGCAAGATATTCCACGACTGGGCGCAACTCCCCATCTCACACGAGCAATTCCTCGTCGAGCAAAAAGAACTCCAGAAAGATATCTTCAGCACCACGAAGCCACTACCGGGTGTCATGGACCTACTTGCAGGGTTGAAGTCCAGAGACATACACATGGCGCTCGCAACAAGCAGTAATAAGAACAACTTTGAGATCAAGAGTAAGCATTTGGGGGATTTGTTTGCACATTTTAAGAAGGAACATCAAGTCCTCGGCGACGACCCAAGAATACCTTCTGGCCGCGGTAAACCCGCACCAGATATCT
>Ga0265798_10001593_pt1 | contig 35070 bp, 29 predicted proteins | sample P3T30metagenome_FD_192430 | JGI IMG/M metagenome (GOLD analysis project Ga0265798, IMG submission 192430) | Plant litter microbial communities from East Loma Ridge, Irvine, California - P3 T30 | ecosystem: Environmental > Terrestrial > Plant litter > Unclassified | place: USA: California...
CGCAGGCGCCGACCGCTGAAGCCTGGTTCTTCCCGACCACGGCATCGATGGCGGCACGCCAGGAGCAGCCTGCGGTGCAGGAAGCCGCGCCGGCTACCGCGCCGGCTACCGCGCCGGCTACTGTGCCTGCTAGCGAGCCAGTCGCGATTGCGGATGTGCCGGTCGTTGCGGCGCCGGTCGCAGCGCCAGTCGCCGAGCCGGTGCAAGCCGCCGCGCCAGCCCCGGCGCCGGTTGCCGAGCCGGTGCAAGCTGCACCAGCACCGGTCCAGGCTGCTCCTGCTCCTGCTCCTGCTCCTGCTCCTGCTCCTGCTCCCGCAGCGCCAGCCGCGTCGGCCAACCTCGGCGACATGCTGGACAACGCCGGCCTGACCCTGGCCGCGACCGATCCTGACAAGCTGCGCGCAGCCCAGGAAGCCGCCGCCGCGGCAGCCGCCCCGGTCCGCCTCGGCCGTGCCCGCAAGCCGGTCGCCGCGCCGGCGGACGAGCCGCTGATGCAGGTCGACACGCGCCAGTAAGCCTTGCCACGTTAGAAGGGTGAAAGGGAAGCCTCCGGGCTTCCCTTTTTTACAGGGTGGTCAGCATAGCCGCCGTTCGTGGCCCGGTCCGCCCTCCCCCCGCCAAGCGTCCAATTCGGCGCCCCGCCTGTGCGCTTTGCCCCCGCATGCTATCGTAGCGCATGGCTGAAAAAATCATCATGCTGAACGACCTGCGCTCGCCCGCGCTGGCCGTTCCCGCACTTCCCGACGCACCCACCGGCCACCTGGCCGATGCGCTGTCGCGTCCCCTGCACGACCTGCGCATCTCCGTCACCGACCGCTGCAATTTCCGTTGCGTGTATTGCATGCCGAAGGAAGTCTTCGGCAAGGACTACCCCTACCTGCCGCACAGCGATTTGCTGTCGTTCGAGGAGATCACGCGCGTGGCGCGCATCTTCATCGCCCATGGCGTGGAAAAGATCCGCCTCACCGGCGGCGAGCCGCTGCTGCGCAAGAACCTGGAACACCTGGTGGCGATGTTGCGCGCCCTGCCCACGGTGTCCGGCCGCCCGCTCGACATCACCCTCACCACCAACGGTTCGCTCCTGGCGCGCAAGGCGCGGGCGCTGAAGGACGCTGGCCTCGACCGCGTGACGGTCTCGCTCGACGCCCTCGACGACGCCGTCTTCAAACGCATGAACGATGTCGACTTCGCGGTGGCCGACGTGCTGGCCGGGATCGACGCCGCGCATGCGGTGGGCCTGGGGCCGATCAAGGTCAACATGGTTGTCAAGCGCGGCAGCAACGACGACCAGATCGTGCCGATGGCGCGCCACTTCAAAGGCTCGCCCGTGATCCTGCGCTTCATCGAATACATGGACGTCGGCGCCTCGAACGGCTGGAACATGGACGAAGTCGTGCCGTCGGGCGAAGTGGTGGAGCGCATCGATGCCGAACTGCCCCTGGCGCCGCTGGCCGCCAACTACAGCGGCGAAACGGCGGCGCGCTGGCGCTACGTGGACGGCGGCGGCGAAGTCGGCGTCATCTCCTCGGTCACCGGCGCCTTCTGCAAGGATTGCAGCCGCATGCGCCTGTCCACCGAAGGCAAGCTGTACACCTGCCTGTTCGCCACCCGCGGCCACGATTTGCGCGCCCTGCTGCGCGCCGGCCACGACGACCTGGCGATCTCCGGCGCCGTCGCCCGCCTCTGGCGCGGCCGCGACGACCGCTATTCGGAAACGCGCACCATCAATACGGACGGCCTGCAGCGCGGCGCGCGGCGCGTCGAAATGTCCTACATCGGTGGCTAACGGCAAGCGGCGGATAACAAGCATGAACAAGAACGAATCGATCAGCGGCTTGATCCTCGCGGGCGGACGCGGTTCGCGCATGGGCCACGTCGACAAGGGCCTGCAGCCCTTCCAAGGCAGCACCATGGCCGCGCACGTGCTGGCGCGCCTGGCGCCGCAAGTGGCCAGCGTGGCGATCAACGCCAACCAGAACCTGGGCACCTATGCCGCCTTCGGCGTGACGGTCTGGCAGGACGACCTGGAAGGCTTCGCCGGGCCGCTGGCCGGGCTGGAAACCGGCTTGCGCCGCTGCGCAACCCCGTATCTGCTGACCGCACCTTGCGATTCGCCCTTCCTGCCGCCGGACCTGGGCGAGCGCCTGTTCGCCGCGCTGGAGGCGCAGGATGCCGACCTGGCCTTCGCCGCGACCCAGGAACCCGGCATGCGGGTGCAGGCGCATCCGGTCTTTTGCCTGGTGAAGACCGCGCTGCTGCCGGTGCTGTCGGCCTACCTGGCGGAGGGTGGCCGGCGCATGGACGGCTGGTACAAGGACCTGAAGGCGGTCGAAGTGCTGTTCGAGGATGTGGACGCCTTCCGCAACATCAACACGCTCGACGAGCTGCACAGCCTCGACCCGACCCGCCCGCCACGCCTGGCCGACGTGACGAGCTGTTTGTCCGCCTACGATCCCGAAGCGCTGCCGGTGCGCGACGCCCAGCGCATCATCCGCGAGTTCGTGCAGCCGGTCGGCGCCGTCGAGCAGGTGGCGCTGCGCGCCGCGCTGGGCCGCGTGCTGGCGCACGACATCGTCTCGCCGATCAACGTGCCGGCCCACGACAACTCGGCCATGGATGGCTACGCGCTGCGCGGGGACGACCTGGTTCTCGATGGCGACACCTATCTGAAAGTGGTCGGCACCGTGTATGCCGGCCGGCCCTCCGACGCCGCACCGGGACCGGGCGAATGCGTGCGCATCATGACCGGCGGCGTGATGCCCGAGGGCTGCGACAGCGTGGTGCCGCAGGAATTCGTGGCCCAGGAAAGCGCCGCTGGCATCGTGCTGCGCGCCGGCACCCTGCGCGCCGGCGACAACCGCCGCTTCGCCGGCGAGGACCTGAAGGCCGGCAGCCCTGCCCTGCGCGCCGGGAAAATCATCCGCCCGGCCGACCTGGGCCTGGTCGCCTCGCTCGGCATTGCCGAAGTGCCCGTGGTGCGGCGCCTGCGCGTCGCCTTCTTCTCTACCGGCGACGAACTGCGCTCGATCGGCCAGGCGCTCGACGCCGGCAGCGTCTACGACAGCAACCGCTACACCATCTACGGCATGCTGCAGCGCCTGGGCTGCGAGATCGTCGACATGGGCATCGTGCGCGACGACCCGGCGGCGCTGGAAGCGGCGCTGCGCAGCGCCTGCGAGAACGCCGACGCCATCATCACCTCGGGCGGCGTCTCGGTGGGCGCGGCCGACTACACGCGCCAGATCATGGCGCGCCTGGGCGACGTCACCTTCTGGAAGATCGGCATGCGCCCCGGGCGCCCGCTCGCCTTTGGCCGCATCGCCTCGAACGGGCGCAGCGCGTTCTTGTTCGGCCTGCCCGGCAATCCGGTGGCGGTGATGGTGTCGTTCTACTTCTTCGCCCGCGAAGCCCTGCTGCGCATGATGGGCGCCGACGCCCCCCTGCCCCTGCTGCGCGCGCGGTCCGAAGGTGCGATCCGCAAGAAGCCCGGCCGCACCGAATATCAGCGCGGCATCCTGTCGCACGGCGACGACGGCATGCCGCAAGTACGCATCACCGGCGCGCAAGGCTCCGGCATCTTGCGCTCGATGTCGGAGGCGAACTGCATGGTGGTGCTGCATGATGAGCAGGGCAATGTCGGCGCAGGCGATTCGGTCGACGTGCTGATGTTCGAAGGCCTGGTCTAACGTTAACCTTGATATACGCAGGGTGGGCCCGGCTGCGCATCCCGCGGCTTCACCCCTACTCAATCCACATCGCCTCCACCTGCGGCGTCCCCCCCCAATCCTCTGGATACACCCCATTTTTCACATAGCGATGAAACGTCGAATATGGCCATGCTGCCGCACTTGCCGCATGCCCATGCTTCACAGGATTGAAATGGATGTAATCCATGTGCCGCTCGAAGTCGCGGTCATTGCTGATCTCGTGTTCATGAAAACGGCGTTGCCAAATCGAGGCATCACGATGCTTGATGCGTGATGGATTGCGCGTACCTGTCGACACCGTGGATACCAGCGCGAATCGGGATACCGCGCTTTTGATGATGGCCCATCGCGTCGAGTAGTCGGTGTCACCGTCGGGCAGGGTCCAGATGCAGTGCATGTGGTCGGGCATCAGTACCCATGCGTCGATGTCAAAGGGACGTGCAAGACGGACGTCTTCCAGCGCGCGGCGCAGGGCCGAGCGGATTGGCGGGAGACAGAGAATCGGGCGCCGGTGGTAGGACACCAAGGTGAAAAAATAGGTGGAACCGGTGCGGGAGCGGCGGTAGCGGGGCATGGTGGCACGCATTGTAGAGGACGCGTAAGCCGTTCGTTACAGGAGCGGCTGATCGATGAGACGCGTCAACAAGACGCGTACGTATCGATTGCAAACAAAGGCGCGTGAGTGCCACAGGCCGCGTGGGCACGGGGCGCCTAGCGCGGCCCGGCCCGCCCTACGGTATCAGCGACATCATCCATCATGAAGCCGCGGGTATGCAAGGTTTAATCGTCCCGGTCCGCGCCGTCCGGCCCCAGCATCAGCTGCGCGGCCTCGCTCGGAAGCGCCTCCACCGATTTCAGCTTGCGCGCCATTTGCCGGCTGCGCACTTCGGCGTTCTCGATGTTCTTCGCGGCCTTTTCCAGCGTCGCCTTGGTGGCGGCCAGCACGTCGCCGAACTTGGCGAACTCGGTCTTCACCGCGCCCAGCACTTGCCAGACTTCCGACGAACGTTTTTCCAGCGCCAGGGTGCGGAAGCCCATCTGCAGGCTGTTCAGCAGGGCCGTCAGCGTCGAGGGGCCGGCGATCGTCACGCGCAGGGTGCGCTGCAGGTCGTCGGCCAGGCCGGGACGGCGCATGACTTCAGCGTACAGGCCTTCGGTCGGCAGGAACAGGATGGCGAAGTCCGTGGTCTGCGGCGGCGACACGTATTTATCGCAGATGGTCCTGGCTTCGCCGCGCACCGCGCGTTCCAGCTCGGCGCCGAAGCGCGCTACGCCGTCGGCGTCGGCGCGGTCCTGGGCTTCCAGCAGGCGTTCGTACTGCTCTTTCGGGAACTTGGCGTCGATCGGCAGCCACAGCGGTGCGCCGCCATCGACCACGCCCGGCAGCTTGATCGCGAACTCCACGCGGGCGTTGGTGCCCACCACGGTCTCGACGTTCTTCGCATACTGGTCGACGGTCAGCACCTGCTCGAGCAGCATCTCGAGCTGCACTTCGCCCCAGGTGCCGCGCGTCTTCACGTTGGTCAGCACGCGTTTCAGGTCGCCGACGCCGATGGCCAGCTGCTGCATTTCGCCCAGGCCCTGGTGCACCTTCTCCAGGCGCTCGGAGACATGGCGGAAGGATTCGGTCAGGCGGGTTTCCAGCGTCGTGTGCAGCTTTTCGTCGACGGTCTGGCGCATCTCTTCGAGGCGCTTGGCGTTGTCCGTTTGCAGGTCGCGGATCTTGGTTTCCAGCGTGGCCCGCACTTCGAGCATGCGCTGGGCGTTCGATTCGGTGAGGTTGGCCAGGGTCTGCTGCAGGGTGTCGGCGAAGCGCTTCAGCGCGCGCGCCTGCTCCTCGCGCCCGCCGGCGGCGTGCAGCTGCATCTGCTGGCGCATGCTGTCGAGCTGCTGGACGGTGGCCGCCTGGTGCTGGGCCATGTGGCCCGCCAGTTCCTGGCGCGTGGCCTGGGCGCTGTGCTGCAGTTCGAGGCGCAGTTCGCGCTCGACGCGTTCGAATTGCTGGCCGCCGCCCTGCGCGTCGCCTGCGCGCGCGCGCAGCAGCGCCAGCACCTGGAGCACGATGACGACCAGCGCCGCCGCCAGCAGTGCCGCGAATTGATAAGTGCTCATTCAGTCGGCCTTGTTGCGCATCCAGTCGGCGGTCTGGTAGAAGGACTGCATCAGGCGCAGGCGCAAGCCGTCGTCCATGCCGATGTCTTCCATCGCCCAGGCCATGGCGCGCAGCCACTGGTCACGCTCGCTCGTGCCGATGGCGAACGGCAGGTGGCGTGCGCGCAGGCGCGGGTGGCCATGGCGTTCGATAAAGAGGTCGGGCCCGCCCATCCAGCCGGACAGGAACATGAACAGCTTTTCGCGCGAGCTGTCGTTGGGTTTCGGGTGCAGCGCATGGATGCCGGCGAATTCCGGCTCCAGTTCCATCAGGTCGTAGAAGCGGTCGACCAGTTCGCGCAAGCGGCTTTCGCCGCCGATGATTTGGTACAGGGTTTGGGTCTCGGACATACCGTGATGATAGCGCGTCGGCCGTCCCGATGGGGACGGCCGGCGCCGTCATTTACATCTCCGTTACGCTTCGCGCAGCGTCTGCAATGGCGGCTGCCGCAGCACGCTGCGCAGCCCCAGCCAGCCGCCGACCAGCGCGCACGCCGCGCCGACCGCAATCCCGGCCAGCCACACGCCCGGCTCGAACGCCCATTCGAACTTGAACTGGTAAGTGGCCAATCCCCAGCCCAGCGCCGCCGCGCCGGTGGCCGCCAGCAAACCGGCCAGGCCGCCCACCAGCACGAACTCGATGCGCTGCGCCGTCGCCAGCTGCTTGCGCGTGGCGCCCAGCGCCCGCAGGAGCCCCGCTTCGCGCGTGCGTTCCGACTGCGAACCCATCAGCGCCGCATACAGCACCAGCACGCCCGAGGCCAGCGTGAACAGGAACAGGAACTCGACGGCCGTCACCACCTGGTCGACCACCTCCTGGATCTGGCGGATGATGCCGCTGACGTCGATCACGGTCAGGTTCGGGTAGGCGCGCGCCAGGGTGCTGGCCAGGTTGGCGCCGCGCTCTGGCAAGTGGAAAGCCGTCATCCAGGTGGCCGGCGCGTTCGCCATCGCCTGCGGGTTGATGATGACGAAGAAGTTGGCGCGCATCGAGCCCCATTCGAGCTTGCGCAGGCTGGTGATCTTCGCATCGACCACGGTGCCGGCCATGTCGAAGCGCATCACGTCGCCCAGCTTCAGGCCCAGGGTCTTGGCGATGCCCTGCTCGACCGAGGCTTCGGACACGCCCGGCGCATCCTTGTACCACTGGCCGGCGACGATCTCGTTGCCCTCGGGCGCATCCTGCATGGTCGACAAATTGAATTCGCGGTTCGCCAAGCGGCGCGCGTCGTCGCTCGTGTAGGTTCCGGAGGTGACCGGCTGGCCGTTCACGGCGGTCAGGCGGCCGCGGATCATCGGGAACAGCATCGGCGTCTCGACACCCGCGCCGGCGATGCGCTTCGCCACATCGTCCTTCTGGTCGGGCAGCACGTTGATGACGAAGCGGTTCGGCGCGTTTTCCGGCGTCGCGCGCTGCCATGCCGCGACCAGGTCGCCGCGCACCACGGTGAGCAGCAGCAGCGCCATCAGGCCCAGCGCCAGCGATACCACCTGCACGACGGTGGCGCCGGGACGGCGCTGGAGCGAGGTCACGGCAAAGCGCCAGCTCTGGTTGCTGGACAAGCCGCGCAGGCGGCGCAGCAGGCGCAGGCCGAGCCAGGCCACCAGCGCGAAGAAGGCGAAGCCGGCCAGGAAGCCGCCGGCGGTGATCAGGGCCAGTTTCGGGTCGCCCGCCTGCCACAGCAGCAGGGCGACGAACACACCGGTGCCGAGGCCATAAGTGGCCAGGGCCATCGGCTGGGGCGCGGCCTGCTCGCGCCGGATCACGCGGTTGTGCGGGACATTGCGCAGCTGGAGGACCGGCGGCAGCGCGAAGCCGACCAGCAGCAGCATGCCGGTGGCGACGCCCTGCAGCGCCGGCAGCGCCGACGCCGGCGGCAAATCGGCCGGCAGCAAGGCGCCGATCAGTTCCAGCAGCACAAAGTGGGCCGCGAAGCCCACCGCCACGCCAACCAGGCTGCCCGCCAGGCCCACCAGCGCGAACTCGATCAGGTACATCGCGCCGACCTGGTTCTGGGTCATGCCCAGGCAGCGCAGCATGGCGCAGGCGTCCAGGTGGCGCTGCATGAAGCGGCGCGCCGCCATCGCCACGGCCACCGCCGCCAGCATCGCCGACAGCAGGCCGACCAGCGACAGGAAGCGGTCGGCGCGGTCCAGCGTGGCCTGCATTTCGGGACGGCCGTTTTCCAGCGACTCGACGCGCACGCCTTTCACGTTATCCGCGCCGATGCGCGCGCGCACCCAGGCTTCGTAGCCGCGCACGCGCGCCAGGTCGTCCTTCGATGGCGCCGCCACCTGCATGCGGTAGGTTACGCGGGCGAAGTTGTCGACCAGGCCGGTGGCCGGCAAGTCGGACAGGTTCAGCATCACGCGCGGCGCGAAGTTGGCGAACGAGGCGCCGCGGTCCGGCTCGGCCGCGATCAGTTGCGCGATGGTGAAGCGGCTGTCGCCCAGCTGCAGGGCGTCGCCGACTTTCACGCCCAGGGCCGGCAGCAGGTTGGCGTCGACCCACACGGTGCCCGGCGCTGGCACGGCGCGCGTGCGCTGGCCGATCGCGCTGCTGGCGTCATCGGGCTTGGTGCTGATCTTCAGTTCGCCGCGCAGCGGATAGCCGTTCGAGACAGCCTTGATCGACGCCAGCTGGGCCTGGGAATCCTCGCCCTCCCCGCCCTGCGCCATGCTCGGGAAGGTGACGGTATCGGCCAGCAGCAGGCCGCGCCGCCGGGCTTCCGCGCGCCACGCGGGTGCGACCTGTTGGTCGGCATTCACCAGCAGATCGGCGCCGAGCAGCTGGTTGGCGTCGCGCGCCAGGCCGGCGCGCATGCGGTCGATGAAGAAGCCGCTTGATGCCAGTGCGGCGACGGCGACGACCAGCGCCACCAGCAGGAAACGCAGTTCGCCCGCGCGCCAGTCGCGCGCGGTCATGCGGAGGGACTGGATCAGCACGGGCAGCTCCTTGTTTTATCTCTGTGTTAAGTCGGGTTGACGACGGTCTCGGCCGCCGCGTGCGCGAAGTAGGCATCGACTTCGGCCAGGAAGGCGCGCTTTTGCGCATCGCCGAGGAAGGCGGCGGCGAAGCTGTTGCGGGCCAGCTGGCGCGCATGCGAGACGTCGAGCGGCAAGGCGTCGAAGGCGGCGATGAAGTTCTCGTTCAGGTAGCCGCCGAAGTAGGCCGGGTCGTCGGAGTTGATGGTCGCGGCCACGCCCTTGTCGAGCAGGGTGCGCAGGTTGTGCGCGGCCATCACGTCGAACACGCGCAGCTTGATGTTCGACAGCGGGCACACCGTGAGCGCCATCTGTTCGCGTACCAGGCGCTCGACCAGCGCCGGGCTTTCCAGGCAGCGCACGCCATGGTCGATGCGCTCGACTTTCAGGACGTCGAGCGCGCTTTCGATATAGGCCGGCGGCCCCTCCTCGCCCGCATGCGCTACCAGGCGCAGGCCGAGCTGGCGCGCACGTTCGAACACGCGCGCGAATTTTTCCGGCGGATGGCCGACCTCCGACGAATCCAGGCCGACGCCGATGAACTTGTCCAGGTGGGGCAGCGCCGCGTCGAGCGTGGCCAGCGCGTCTTCTTCCGAGAGGTGGCGCAGGAAGCACATGATCAGGCTGGCGCTGATCGGGCCTTCCTGGCAGGCGCGCCAGATGCCGTTGATGGCGGTTTCGAAGGGCACGCCGCGCGCGGTATGGGTTTGCGGATCGAAGAAGATCTCAGCGTGTCGCACGTTGTCGGCGGCGGCCCTGGCCAGGTAGGCCGCGGTCATGTCATGGAAGTCCTGCTCGGTGAGCAGGACGCTGGCGCCGGCGTAATAAATGTCGAGGAAGGATTGCAGGTCACTGAAAGCGTAGGCCTGGCGCAACGCCTCGACCGATGCGTAGGCCAGCGATACACCGTTTCTTTGCGCCAACGCAAAGATCAGTTCGGGCTCCAGCGAGCCCTCGATATGGATGTGCAACTCCGCTTTCGGCATCCGTTGCAGGGTGGTGCGCAGCTGCTCGGTCAGCATGTTTTTCTCCAGCGTGGGGCGGGTTGGCAGGGCAAGACCGGCCAGTGTAACCGATGCCGCGGCGGCCCTGTTTTCATTCGAAAAGTAGGGATGGAAACAGTATGCGGTTTGCGTGCGCCACCGCATGGCCGGATCGTGCACTATCGACTGAAGACCTTCGACAACTCATCAGTTTGCACCCAGGAACAGGGCCAGCCGGCAGGGCTCGCCCACGCATGGATCGCCACCTCAACACGTGCCTGAAATCTTTTGTTTTCTCTTCATAATCAAGTACTTGTTGCTGTTATGGCCGTGCACACGATACTGCTTTGACTTCGAGAACGGATAGGCACATAATAAATTTCAGCAATACAAGTAGACCGCCAGCCACAATGGAAAGACCGGTTACAAGCCGGTCAAAACAAGCAGTATTCGCCTGAGACGCCGCCACTCGCGCGGCGCTACCCGAGGCGCCCGCTCATAACAAGGAAGTACGCCAATAAATATAACGGGACTTGGCAGTCGGCATCGCTCCGACTGTCGTGACAGTGATCGTCGTTAGCAAACTAAAGGACATGCACATGACCATTTTTGACAACTACGCAGCCCGTTATGAGCGTACCCGGGAAGAAGAATATTCCCTGTCGGAGTACCTTGCCCTGTGCAAGAAAGACCCGCTGACCTATGCCAGCGCGCCCGAGCGCATGCTCGCGGCGATCGGCGAGCCGCGGCTGGTCGATACCCGGCTCGATCCGCGCCTGTCGCGCATCTTCGCCAACAAGGTCATCAAGATCTATCCCGCCTTCCAGGAATTCTACGGGACGGAGGAAGTCATCGAGCAGGTCGTCTCCTACTTCCGCCATGCGGCGCAAGGGCTGGAAGAACGCAAGCAGATCCTGTATCTGCTGGGTCCGGTCGGCGGCGGCAAGTCCTCGATCGCGGAAAAACTGAAACACCTGATGGAACAAGTGCCCTTCTATGCGATCAAGGGTTCGCCCGTCAACGAATCGCCGCTGGGCCTGTTCAACGAAGAAGAAGACGGCGTCATCCTCGAGGAGGACTACGGCATTCCACGCCGCTACCTGCGCTCGATTCCCAGCCCCTGGGCCGTGAAACGCCTGCATGAATTCGGCGGCGACATCAACAAGTTCCGCGTTGTGAAGCGCTATCCGTCGATCCTGAAGCAGGTCGCCATTTCCAAGACCGAACCGGGCGACGAAAACAACCAGGATATTTCTTCCCTGGTCGGCAAGGTCGATATCCGCAAGCTCGAGGATTATTCGCAGGACGATCCGGATGCCTACAGCTATTCCGGCGGGCTGTGCCTGGCCAACCAGGGCCTGATGGAATTCGTCGAGATGTTCAAGGCGCCGATCAAGGTCCTGCACCCTCTGCTCACCGCCACCCAGGAAGGCAACTACAAGGGTACCGAGGGCTTCGGTGCGATTCCCTTCGAAGGCATTATCCTGGCGCACTCGAACGAATCGGAATGGAAAAGCTTCCGCAACAACCGCAACAACGAGGCTTTCCTCGACCGTATCTATATCGTGAAGGTGCCCTACTGCCTGCGCGTGTCGGACGAGATCAAGATCTACGATAAGCTGATCCGCAATTCCTCGCTCGAGCGTGCGCCTTGCGCGCCGGGGACGCTGCGCATGATGGCGCAGTTCGCGATCCTGTCGCGCCTGAAGGATCCCGAGAATTCCAGCGTGTACTCGAAGATGCTGGTCTACGACGGCGAGAATTTGAAGGACACCGATCCCAAGGCGAAATCCCTGCATGAGTATGTGGATTACGCCGGCGTGGACGAGGGCATGAACGGGCTGTCGACGCGCTTCGCCTTCAAGATCCTGTCGAAAGTGTTCAACTTCGACAATACCGAAGTGGCGGCCAATCCCGTGCATTTGCTGTACGTGCTGGAGCAGCAAATTGAGCGCGAGCAATTCCCGCCGGAGCAGGAACAGCGCTACCACTCGTATATCAAGGAACACCTGGCCCAGCGCTATGTCGACTTCATCGGCAAGGAAATCCAGACCGCCTACCTGGAAAGCTATTCCGAATACGGCCAGAACATTTTTGACCGCTACGTGACCTTTGCCGACTTCTGGATCCAGGACCAGGAATTCCGCGACCCGGACACCGGCGAAAGTTTCGACCGCGAATCGCTGAACGCGGAACTGGAAAAGATCGAAAAGCCGGCCGGCATTTCGAACCCGAAGGATTTCCGCAACGAAATCGTCAACTTCGGCTTGCGCGCCCGCGCCACCAACGGCGGCAAGAACCCGGCCTGGACCAGCTACGAGAAATTCCGCACCGTCATCGAGAAAAAAATGTTCTCGAATACGGAGGAACTTTTGCCGGTTATTTCGTTCAATGCCAAGGCCAGCGCCGAAGACGCCACCAAGCACGCCGACTTCGTGGCGCGCATGGTGGAAAAAGGCTATACGGCCAAGCAGGTGCGCCTGCTGTGCGAATGGTATCTGCGCGTGCGCAAGTCCTCGTAGACAAGACCAGGGCGTGCGCCTGCCTCTGGCGGCGCCCTGTGCAGGAGGGTCGCCCTGTGCATTTTTGACGACCCTGCCAGCCGTGCGCACCCCGCATGCGCACGGGGAGGATTAATATGAAGGGGAACCGCGGGGGACCGCGCGGATGTCCAGGCAGCCGCCGGCCGCCCCGACTTTCAGCAGGAGGCATGTTTTGACTTACCTCATCGACCGACGCTTGCAGGGCAAGAACAAGTCCGCCGTCAACCGCGAACGCTTCCTGCGCCGCTACAAGGCGCAAATCAAGGATGCGGTCGGGCGCGCCATCAAGGGCCGCTCGATCACCGATATCGAGAACGGCGAAAAGGTCTCGATCCCGGTCAAGGACGTCAACGAACCCCACTTCGGCCATGCCCACGGCGGCGTGTGGGAAACCGTTAATCCCGGCAACACCGAATACCAGAAAGGCGACCAGTTCAACCGCCCGCGCAGCGGCGGCGGCGGGTCCGGGCGTGGACGCGCCGGCAACAGCGAGCAAACGGCCGAGGACGATTTCATTTTCGAACTCTCGCGCGAAGAGTTCATGAACTATTTCTTCGAGGATCTTGAGCTGCCGAACATGGTCAAGACCCAATTGACCCAGACCATAGACTTCAAGACCCAGCGCGCCGGCTACAACGTGTCCGGCACGCCCTCGAACATCCACGTGCTGCGCTCGCTGCGCGGCGCCCTTGGCCGGCGCATCGCCGTCGGCGGCCCGAGCCGGCGCGAGCTCGAGCGCGCCAAACAAGAACTGCAGGACCTGCACGAGCAGGAAGTGCCGGAGGACGATCCGCGCGTGGTCGAACTGCGGCGCCAGATCCACCACTACCACACCCGCATCAACGCGATTCCCTTCATCGACCCCTTCGACCTACGCTACAGCAACCGCATCAAGGTGCCGAAGCCCAGCACCCAGGCCGTGATGTTCTGCATCATGGACGTCTCGGGCTCGATGGACGAAACGCGCAAGGACACGGCCAAGCGCTTCTTCATCCTGCTCTATTTATTCCTGAAGCGCGTCTATGAACGGATCGATGTCGTCTTCATCCGCCACCACACGGCCGCGGCCGAAGTCGACGAGGACGAATTCTTCCACTCGCGCGAATCCGGCGGCACCGTGGTGTCCTCGGCCCTGCACCTGCTGCACAAGGTGATCGGCGAACGCTATGCGACGTCGGACTGGAATACCTATGTGGCGCAAGCCTCGGACGGCGACAACTGGGACAACGATTCCGTGCTGTGCAAGCAGTTGCTGAGCAACGGCATCATGCCCAAGGTCCAGTACTACACCTATGTCGAGATCACCGATGGCCCGCCCCAGAATTTGTGGGAGCAATATACCGAGGTGGCGGCCCACCATGCGAATTTCGCCATGCAGAAGATCGTGACGCCGGCCGATATCTATCCGGTGTTCCGCGAGCTGTTCAAGAAACAGCCGAAATGAGCACTACTATATAGAAGGCACGCATATGCCAGACGACCGCACCCCGAATCCACGCGCCCTGCCCGAGCAGTCGGAGTGGACCTTCGACCTGATCGAGCAGGCGCACGAGGAAATCCGCCGCGTCGCGCAGCAGTTCGGCCTCGACACCTACCCGAACCAGCTCGAGATCATTACCGCCGAGCAGATGATGGATGCCTATACCTCGGTCGGTATGCCGGTGTCGTACAACCACTGGTCCTTCGGCAAGCACTTCCTGACGACGGAAAAGAGCTATAAGCGCGGCCAGATGGGCCTGGCCTACGAGATCGTCATCAACTCGGACCCTTGCATCGCCTACCTGATGGAGGAAAACAGCTTGACCATGCAGGCGCTGGTGATCGCCCATGCCGCCTATGGCCACAATTCCTTCTTCAAGGGGAACTACCTGTTCCGCACCTGGACCGACGCCGAGGCGATTGTCGACTACATGGTGTTTGCCAAGAACTACATTGCCGAATGCGAGCAGCGCTACGGCATCGACGCGGTGGAAGACCTGCTCGATTCCTGCCACGCTATCCAGAACTACGGCGTCGACCGCTATAAACGGCCCGCCAAGCTGTCGGTGGCGCAGGAGGCGGCGCGCCAGAAGGAGCGCGAGGAGTATGCGCAATCCCAGGTGAACGCCCTCTGGCGCACCGTGCCGCGGCGCGAGGAAGAAGAACGGAACGCCCCGCCGCCGCGCTTTCCACTCGAGCCCGAGGAAAACCTGCTGTACTTCATCGAGAAATATGCGCCGCTGCTCGAACCCTGGCAGCGCGAACTGGTCCGCATCACGCGCAAGATCTCGCAGTATTTCTATCCACAGCGCCAGACCCAGGTGATGAACGAAGGCTGGGCCACCTTCTGGCACTACACGATTTTGCAGGAACTCCATAAAGAAGGGATCGTCGGCGACGGCTTCATGCTCGAGTTCCTGCAAAGCCATACCAACGTGGTCTACCAGCCGGCGGCCACCAGTCCTTACTATTCGGGCATCAACCCCTACGCCCTGGGTTTCGCGATGATGAGCGACATCCGGCGCATCTGCGAGCATCCGACCGATGAAGACCGCAGCTGGTTCCCGGACATTGCCGGCAGCGACTGGCGCAAGACCCTGGATTTTGCGATGCGCAACTTCAAGGACGAAAGCTTCATCGCCCAGTACCTGTCGCCGAAGCTGATCCGCGACTTCCATTTCTTCGCCGTCCTCGACGACGACCGCAGCGACAAGCTGACCATTTCCGCCATCCACGACGAAGCCGGCTACCGCTACGTGCGCCAGCAGCTGGCCGAGCAATACAATATCGGCAACCGCGAGCCGAACATCCAGGTCTGGCAAGTGAACACGCGCGACGACCGCGCCCTGACCCTGCGCCATACCCAGTTCCAGCGCCGTCCCTTGAACGGCCAGGCCCAGGAAGTGCTGAAGCACGTGGCGCGGCTTTGGGGTTTCGACGTGCGCCTGGAAACCGTGGACACGGCCGGCCACGTGGTCAGCTTCCTCGACTGCCGGCGCGAGAAGCGCAACCGCTGATCCGGCGGGCATTAGCGCATCCGAGAGGCAGGTATCCGGCTCGATACTTGCCTCTCAGGCAACTCTCCTACTGAGCCGTATCAAAAAGTTGTATCGACATTCCCAACCCGCCTGTCCATACCCCGCGCACCATACTGCTGTGTTACATAACGCACGCCCCAATTTGGTGAAACTGGCTATAGTTTGCAGAAAGCTCAGCATTGCACTATATGATATTTGCTAGGAGGCAAAATCGGCGTGCATAATTCGGCCAAAGTGCTGGTCTTTCCACATGTTCTACAGTTGGTACGGAAACAATACGACATATTGTAATTTTTGCTATTGTTTCAGTGCGCTTTTTTGCACAGCGAGAGTGCGGCCGGATGAGCTGTATAGCCTGTTTTTACAGGCATTTACGTGCGTTTCAGGGCCTCAAAAATACCTGTGCAAAAAAGAATTCGTAGGTATAATTCGCCGATGTCCCGGATGCGGCCTTGTCTTTTCGTCGTGTTTTGTGGGTTTAGTAGCAACAAAAAGAGTTGGTATTGGAGAAAGCAGGCATGAATTTTTCACATGATAAGGAACCGGGGAAGAATCTCACTGGTATCACCATTGTGGTCCTGTTGCACGTCCTGGTCGCCTGGGGGATCATCAATGGTCTCGGTACGAAGGTGATCTCGAAGGTGCAGGAAGCAGTGGAAACCAAGCTGATCGAAGAGGTGAAACCGCCTCCTCCACCAGAAACCCCGCCGCCGCCGCCGCCGCCGGAAATGAAGGCACCGCCGCCGCCATTCATCCCGCCGGTCGAGGTCCAGGTCCAGCAGCCGCCGCCGCCGCAAAACACCATTGCAGCCGCGACGAACACGCCGCCACCGACGACCAACCTGGCGCCACCGGCACCTCCGGCACCGCCAGCCGCTCCTCCGGGACCGGCACCTGCTCCGGTCAGCACCCCGGCAGTCGCAGACTTCAGCACCTGCGCCAAGCCAGAGTATCCGAAGTCGGCAGCACGTAACGAAGAAGAAGGTACGACGACGCTTTCGTTCCTGATCGGTGTGGATGGCCGCGCATTGGACTCCAAGGTCACGAAATCGAGTGGTTCGCGTGATCTGGACAGGGCCGCTCAGGCTGCCATCGGCAAGTGCCGCTTCAAACCGGCCGTCGTCAACGGTTCGCCTCAGCAGGCATGGGCTCCAGTTCAGTACGTCTGGTCGCTGGACCAATAAACCGAGACAGCTCACCGTCTCACATTATGATTTTCGTTGTCATCTGATCAGCGAACTGTCTATTTTATATTTCTGGAGGAAGCATGTTTAAGAATACCCGTTTGTCCGCTGTTCTGGCGGCCGTCCTGTTCTCGGTTACGGCAGCATCGGCCCTGGTCTCGGCACCGGCCTTCGCTGACGCACCGGCTGCAGGCGCAGAAGCCCCAGCGGCAACCGCTCCGGCAACCGACGCAGCTGCCGCTCCGGCCGCCGACGCCGCTGCCGCTCCTGCAGGCGACGCAGCCGCTCCGGCCGCCGCCGCCGGCGAAAAAGAAGAAGTCCACAACCCGTACGGCTTCTCGGCCATGTGGGAAGAAGGCGACTTCGTCAACAAGGGCACCATCATCATCCTGTCGCTGATGTCGATGGGCTCGTGGTACATCATCATCACCAAGCTGATCGACCAGTCGAAGATCATGCGCCAGTCGAAGGAAACTTCGCAGAAGTTCTGGAAAGCCAACTCGATCGCTGCCGGTTCGGCCGCGCTGAAAGAAGGTTCGCCATTCCGCTTCATCGCTGAAACCGGCACCAAGGCAACCCAGCACCACGACGGCGCCCTGCTCGAGCAGATCGACCTGTCGACCTGGGTCACCATGCAAGTCCAGCGCGCCGTTGACCGCGTCCAGTCGCGTCTGCAAGATGGCCTGTCGTTCCTGGCAACCGTCGGTTCGACCTCGCCGTTCATCGGCCTGTTCGGTACCGTCTGGGGCATCTACAACGCACTGACCAACATCGGTATGTCGGGTAACGCGTCGATCGACAAGGTTGCAGGTCCAGTCGGTGAAGCACTGATCATGACCGCCTTCGGCCTGTTCGTTGCCGTTCCTGCCGTCCTGGGTTACAACTGGCTGGTCCGCCGCAACAAGTCGGCCATGGAAGATGTCCGTTCGTTCAGCGCCGACGTGCACTCGGTCCTGGTGTCGGGCGCCATGTCGACCTCGGAAGCCGCACGTGCTGCCGCATCGGCCAAGAAGATCGGCTAATTCCGGTCCGTCTAACAAGATTGGATAAATTATGTCAATGAGTGTCGGCTCCGATTCCGGAGATGATGATGCCGTGATGTCAGAAATCAACACGACGCCGCTCGTCGACATCATGTTGGTTCTTCTGATCATCTTCTTGATCACCAGCCCGGTGGTCCTGCAGCTGCAAAAGGTGAGTCTGCCGGTGGAAGCAAACCAGGTCACCAAGACCGCGCCGGAAGACATCAACATCACCGTCAACAAAGACGGCGAAATGTTCTGGAACCAGACCCGCATCGCGAACACGGACGAGCTGTTCAAGTTCTTCGCGGAGCAGTCGGTGAAAGTGCCGCAACCTGCAGTGAAGGTGCGTGGCGACCAGACCACTCGATACGAATCGATTGGCCGGGTCATCTACACGGCACAGCGTGCTGGGGTGCAAAAGGTCGGTTTCATCATCGAACCACCTGACAAGGGCGGCTGATAAGCCACCTGCGAACCGGGCCCAGGCCCGGTTCGCGTCCGCCTCCAACATTTGAAAAGGAAACACCATGGGTATGAACGTAGGTTCAGGCTCCGCCAAAGGAGCTGATCCGGAACCGATGATGGAAATGAACATGACCCCCTTGATCGACGTTCTGTTGGTCTTGATTATCATGTTGATTATCACGATTCCGAAGCAAAACCACTCGGTCAATCTGAACATGCCGGTCGGCACCCCGCCGCCGCAGACGGAAGAGCCCCGGGTCGTCACGATCGACGTTGACTTCGACGGTACCGTTCTCTGGGACGGCCAGGCAATCACGGATCGTGCGACCCTGGAAGCCAAGATGAATGAAGTGGCAGCCCAGCCCAACCAGCCGGAAGTGCATCTGCGTCCGAACAAGCTGGTCGAGTACAAGGTTGTTGCCGGTGTCATGGCTACCGCCCAGCGTCTCGGCGTCACCAAGATCGGCATGGTCGGTAACGAGCAGTTCCAGTAATCGCACCAGGTTTGACCAACACGGCAGGGTTTCCCTGCCGTGTCCATTTTCAAAGAGGATTTTCGACACATGAGCTCATTCCGTCTCGCACACCTCGGCCTCGCACTGGCCGCCCTCGGCTTCACCGCAGCAACCCCGGTCATCGGCCTGGCACCCGCTCATGCAGCGGAAGCCGTACGCGCCGCCATCGGCCAGCCGCTGCAGGCAGCCCAGGCGCTGATGAAACAGGGCAAGCACAAGGACGCCCTGGCAAAACTGCGTGAAGCGGACAAGGTGTCCAACAAGACCGCCAACGAAAGCTTCCTGATCGAGCGCGTACGCGCCTCGGCGGCGTCGTCGGCCGGCGACTACGACACCGCTGCCAAGTCCTTCGAAGCCCTGATCGCCTCCGGCAAGCTGTCGGCCAGCGAACGCGGCCAGTTCTCGGAAGGCCTGATCGGCATCTACATGCGCGGCGGCGACCTGAACAAGGCCAACGAAGCCATCCAGCGCCAGCTGAAAGACCGCGACGATCCAAAACTGCGCGCCTACCTGCTGCAAAACTATTACAAACAGGGCAATGTCGCCGCCCTGGAAACCGAGCTGCGCGCCGCCGAGAAGTCGGGACGCATGAACGAAGACATGCTCGGCATGCTGGCCAACATCCAGCTGAAAAAGAACGACAAGGTCGGCTACGTCAACACCATCGAGAAGCTGGCCGCCAGCTATCCGAAGGCCCAGTACTGGAACGACCTGCTGAACCGGGTCCAGGGCAAACCTGGCTTCTCGGGCCGCCTGGCAGTCGACATCTACCGCCTGAAACTGGCCAACAACCTGCTCAAGAAACCGAGCGAGTTCATGGAAATGGCCCAGCTCGTGCTGCAAGCCAAGGCCCCGGCCGAAGCCCTGAAGATCATCGACAAGGGCTACAAGAGCGGCGCCCTGGGCACCGGTCCTGACGCAGCCCGTCACCAGCGCCTGAAGGACCTGGCCGAGAAAACCCTGGCCGACCAGAACAAGGGCGTCGCCGCCCTGGAAGCCGAGTACACGGCGGCCAAGGACAACGACAACCTGGTGAGCCTCGGCTACAGCATGGTGCAGTCGGGCCAGGCCGACAAGGGCCTGAAACTGATGGAAAACGCCATCAAGGCAGGCGGCCTGAAGTACCCAGACGAAGCCAAGCTGCGCCTCGGCGAAGCCTACGCCGCCGCCGGCAAGAAACAGCAAGCCATCAGCACCCTGAAAACCGTGGCAGGCAAGGACGGCACCGCCGACCTGGCACGCTACTGGATCATGGCGATCAACAAGCCGCTGGCTTGATGCCTGTTCGTCGTTGATACGTAACAGCGCCGCCCTTCGGGGCGGCGTTTTTTTTGGCGGGTCAGATCGAACACGACACGAAACCGCCGGCATCGGTTGATGTGTCGGCGTCAACCGTACGGTCAGGGTCGACGCAGGCAAGACGTACACGGATAACCGGAGCCCTCATTCATCCCTCCCCGCCCTCTTCCGCTATGCAACAAGCCGATACCGTATAATCAGACATTTCACCCGGATTGACGGGTGAGCACGGCACTCTGGAACCAATGAAGGTATTTCGCGGACTTCCCAATGACCAGGCGCGCGCACCCTGCGCCCTCACAATCGGCAACTTCGACGGTGTCCACCGCGGACACCAGGCGTTGCTGGCGCGCGTGCGGGCGGCGGCTGACAGCCTTGGACTGGAAGCGGCCGTGATGACCTTCGAGCCGCATCCGCGCGAGTACTTCGCGCGCCGCGCCAACGACCTCAGCCGCGCCCCGGCGCGCATCGCCAACCTGCGCGACAAGCTCGAAGACCTGGAACACGCCGGCATCGACCGCGTCATCGTCGAGCACTTCAACGAGCACTTCGCCGCCATGTCGCCGCAGGAATTCACCGAGCGCGTGCTGGTCGAGGGCCTGCACGTGAAATGGCTGATGGTCGGCGACGACTTCTGCTACGGCGCCAAGCGCGCCGGGAATGTCGCCATGCTGGTCGAAGCGGGCAAGCGCCATGGTTTCCATGTCGAGACCCTGCCGACCGTGCGCGAAGGCGCGCAGCGCATCTCGTCCTCGGCCGTGCGCGCGGCGCTGGCCGCCGGCGACATGCACGCCACCGGCGACCTGCTCGGCCACCCGTACTCGATGTCGGGCCACGTGATCCACGGCGCAAAGCTCGGCCGCACGCTCGGCTTCCCGACCCTGAACCTGCGCGTGATGCACCGCCCCGCCCTGCAAGGCATTTTCGTCGTGCAAGTGCATGGCCTGGGCGAGCAGCCGCTGCCGGCCGTGGCCAGCCTGGGCGTGCGCCCGACCGTGGAAGACGCCGGCCGCATGCTGCTGGAAGTGCACATCTTCGACTACGCCCAGTCCTGCTACGGCAAGCTGGTGCGCGTGGAATTTTTGCACAAGCTGCGCGACGAAGAAAAATACGTCGACCTGCCGACTCTCACCGCCGCCATCGACCGCGACGCCGAACAGGCGCGCGCCTGGTTCGCGCGACGTGATGCCGCAGGCCAGCGCCAAGGCGGCAGCGAAGCGGCCCGCGCCGGCGCCCTGACCGCTACCGACCGAATTTGACGCGCACGCTCTTGCCTTGCGCGGCGCGCCACCAGCAGCGGTCACCGCAGCAGCGGCGCAGCCAATACGAATACTCCTCCTGAAAAAAGCATATGTCCGAAAACAACAAACCCGTCCAGCGTCCAGCCCAGGCCGCGCCCGCCCAAAAGGGTGGCAAAAAGCCTGAGAGCAAATACCCGGTCAACATGACCGACACCCCCTTCCCGATGCGCGGCGACCTCGCCAAGCGCGAACCGGGCTGGGTGCAGCAATGGCAAGAGAAGAAGCTCTATCACCGCATCCGCAAGGCGGCGGCTGGCCGACCGAAGTTCATCCTGCACGACGGCCCACCGTATGCAAACGGCGACATCCACCTCGGCCACGCTGTAAACAAGATCCTGAAGGACATGGTCGTCAAGTCGCGCACGATGGCCGGCTTCGACGCGCCCTATGTGCCCGGCTGGGACTGCCACGGCATGCCGATCGAGATCCAGATCGAAAAACTGTACGGCAAGAACCTGCCGACCGCCGAAGTCCTGCAGAAGGCACGCGCCTACGCGCTTGAGCAGATCGACCGCCAGCGCGCCGGTTTCATCCGCCTGGGCGTGCTCGGCGAATGGGAAAATCCCTACATGACCATGGCCTACGGTAACGAGGCCGACGAGCTGCGCGCCCTCGGCAAGCTGCTCGACAAGGGCTACGTGTATCGCGGCCTGAAGCCGGTCAACTGGTGTTTCGACTGCGGCTCGGCCCTGGCCGAAGCGGAAGTCGAGTACCAGAACAAGCGCGACCCGGCGATCGACGTCGGTTTCCCGTTTGCCGAACCGGAGAAGCTGGCCGCCGCCTTCGGCCTGCCGCAACTGCCGACGAACAATGGCTTCATCGTGATCTGGACCACCACCCCGTGGACCATCCCGTCGAACCAGGCGCTGAACGTGCACCCGGAAGTCACCTACGCGCTGGTCCAGGCGGAACGTGAAGGCCAGGCGCTGCTGCTGATCCTGGCGCAAGATCTGGTCGCCGCCAACCTGGAACGCTACAAGCTCGACGGCACGGTCATCGCCACGACCGTCGGCGCCAAGCTGGAAGGCATCCGCTTCAAGCACCCGCTGCACGCACAGGACGCCTTCTACGACCGCACATCGCCGGTCTACCTGGCCGATTACGTCACGACCGACAGCGGCACCGGCGTGGTCCACTCGGCTCCGGCCTACGGCCAGGAAGACTTTGTCTCGTGCAAAGCGCATGGCATGAAGGACGACGAGATCCTGACCCCGGTGATGGGCGATGGCCGCTTCGCCTCCAGCCTGCCGCTGTTCGCCGGCATGACCATCTGGGAAGCCAGCAAGCCCATCTGCGACGCCCTGCGCGCCGCCGGCGCCCTGTTCGAACTCAAGATGTTCGACCACAGCTACATGCACTGCTGGCGCCACAAGAGCCCGATCATCTACCGCGCCACCAACCAGTGGTTCGCCGGCATGGACATCACGCCGAAAGACGGCGGCGCCACCCTGCGCGAAACCGCGCTGGCCGGCATCGAGCAAACGCAGTTCTTCCCGGACTGGGGCCAGGCGCGCCTGCACGGCATGATCGAGAACCGTCCGGACTGGACCCTGTCGCGCCAGCGCCAGTGGGGCGTGCCGATGGCCTTCTTCATCCACAAGGAAACCGGCGCCCTGCACCCGCGCACCCCGGAACTGCTGGAACAGGTCGCCAAGCTGATCGAACAGAACGGCATCGAGGCCTGGCAGGCGCTGGATGCGCGCACGCTGCTGGGCGACGAGGCCGACACCTACGAGAAGAACAAGGACACGCTGGACGTCTGGTTCGACTCCGGCGCCACCCACCAGACCGTGCTGCGCGGCTCGCACAAGGAACAGTCCGCCTTCCCGGCCGATTTGTACCTGGAAGGCTCGGACCAGCACCGCGGCTGGTTCCACTCCTCGCTGCTGACCTCGTCGATGCTGAACGGCGTGCCGCCGTATAAAGCCTTGCTGACCCACGGCTTCACGGTCGACGAACACGGCAAGAAGATGAGCAAGTCGCTGGGCAACACGCTGGCGCCGCAAAAGATCTCGGATACGCTCGGCGCCGACATCCTGCGCCTGTGGGTGGCCTCGACCGACTACACCGGCGAGCTGTCGATCAGCGAAGAAATCCTGAAGCGCGTGACGGAATCCTACCGCCGCATCCGCAACACCCTGCGCTTCCTGCTGGCGAATACCTCGGACTTCGACCCGGCGCTGAACGCCGTGCCGGTGGCCGAGCTGTTCGAGATCGACCGCTATGCGATCGCTTCGATGGCCCAGCTGCAGGGCGATATCGCCGCGCACTTCGATCGCTACGAATTCCACCCGGTGGTGTCGCGCCTGCAGAACTACTGCTCGGAAGACCTGGGCGGCTTCTACCTCGATATCCTGAAGGACCGCCTGTACACGACCGGCGTGGATTCGGTCGCGCGCCGCTCGGCCCAGACCGCGCTGTGGCACATCGCCCACTCGCTCTTGCGCGTGATGGCGCCGATCCTGTCGTTCACGGCCGAGGAAGCCTGGGGCGTGTTCGCCGGCCAGCAAACCTTTGCCGACAGCGACGAGACCATCTTCACGCAGACCCTGTGGACCTTCCCGGAACAGGCCGATGCCGAAGTCCTGTTGGCCAAGTACGCCCAGCTGCGCGCGGTGCGTACCGATGTGACGAAGCAGCTGGAAGAAGTGCGCGCCTCGGGCGCCATCGGCTCCTCGCTGCAGGCCGAGCTGACGATCAAGGCCGCCGGCGAGAAGCACGACCTGCTGGCCAGCCTCGACGACGACCTGAAGTTCGTCTTCATCACCTCGCAGGCGACCGTGGAGCAGGCGGCGAACGAAGCGGACGAGTCGGTGCAGGTGACGCCGTCGGAAGCGCCGAAATGCGAACGCTGCTGGCACTACCGGCGCGACGTCGGCGTCGATCACGCGCATTCCGGCCTGTGCGGCCGCTGCGTGGCCAACCTGTTCGGCAGCGGCGAACCGCGCCGTTTCGCGTAAGGCTGTACCAGGCAACCGCCATGCCGTGAACCGGCATGGCGGTTTTTCACATCCGATCCGTTAATCTTTGGCAAACAAGCCTATGGCAACCAAGAAAAAACCAGGCATTTCCACGATCCACAAATCCAGCGCCGGCATGACCCCATGGCTGGGCATCGCCTTCCTCGTCGTGCTGGTCGACCAGCTGACCAAGATCACGGTCTCGAAACTGTTCGTCTATGGCGAAACCCTGCCCGTGACAAGCTTCTTCAACCTGGTGCTGGTGTATAACCCGGGCGCGGCCTTCTCCTTCCTGGGCGACCAGGGCGGCTGGCAGCGCTGGTTCTTCACCGCGATCGCGATCGGCGCGATCGGCTTCATCCTGTACCTGCTCAAGCGCAACGCCGGCCAGCGCCTGTTCTGCTGGTCGCTGGCCCTGATCCTGGGCGGCGCCGTGGGCAACGTGATCGACCGCGTCGCCTATGGCCACGTGATCGACTTCCTGGATTTCTACTGGAAAGGCTGGGGCCACTTCCCGGCCTTTAACGTGGCCGACATCGGCATCTCGATCGGCGCCGTGCTGTTCATCCTGGACGAACTGCGCCGCGTGAATAAAAACTGAACCAACGACTGAAGGAGGCTGACATGAGCATGGACTTGCAGGGCAAGAAAATCGTCCTCGGCCTGTCCGGGGGCGTGGCCTGCTACAAGGCGGCCGAACTGTGCCGCGCGCTGGTCAAGCAAGGCGCCAAGGTGCAGGTCGTGATGACCGAGGCGGCCACCCACTTCATCGGCGCCGTCACCATGCAGGCGCTGTCGGGCAACACGGTCTGGACCGACCAGTGGGACCCGCGCATGCCGAACAACATGGCGCACATCGACCTCACGCGCGGCGCCGACGCCGTGCTGGTTGCTCCCTGCTCGGCCGACTTCATCCGCAAACTGGCCCACGGCGCCTGCGACGACCTGCTCTCCACCCTGTGCCTGGCCCGCCCGCACGGCGTGCCGCTGCTGGTGGCGCCGGCGATGAACGTCGAGATGTGGCAGAACCCGGCTACACAACGGAATAGCGCGACCTTGCTGGGCGACGGCGTCTGCATCTTCGGCCCGGCCGCCGGCGAACAGGCCTGCGGCGAAGTCGGCCTCGGCCGCATGCTGGAACCGGAGCAATTGCTTGAGGAACTGGTCGCCTCGTTCCAGCAAAAAGTCCTGGCCGGCAAGCGCGTCTTGATCACGGCCGGGCCGACCTTCGAGGCCATCGATCCGGTGCGCGGCATCACCAACCTTTCCTCGGGCAAGATGGGCTATGCGATTGCCCGCGCGGCGCGCGAAGCCGGCGCCGAGGTGACCCTGGTGTCGGGCCCGACGGCCCTGGCCACCCCGCACGGCGTGCGCCGCATCGACGTGCTGTCGGCCGCGCAGATGCACGACGCGGTGATGGCGGGCGTGGAAGGCCAGCATGTGTTCATCGGCGTGGCGGCCGTGGCCGACTGGCGCGTGGTGAATGCCAGCGAACAGAAACTGAAAAAACAGGAAGGCGGCGCCCCGCCCCAGCTGGAGTTCGCCCAGAACCCGGACATCCTGGCGGCAGTGGCGGCGACCACCTCGCTCTCGGGCTGGCCCTACTGCGTCGGCTTTGCCGCGGAGTCGGAAAACCTGGTCGAATACGGCGCCGCCAAGCGCGAGCGCAAAGGCATCCCCCTGCTGGTCGGGAATATCGGCCACCACACCTTCGGGCAGGACGAGAATTCCATCATCCTGTTCGACGACAGCGGCCACACCGTGCTGCCGCGCGCCGGCAAGCTGACGCTGGCGCGCCAACTGATTTCCGAAATCGGCAAGCGCCTCGAACAGCGCTCCCTGCTGACCTGAACCAACCATCAAGCAACATCAATGAAAACCATCGACGTCAAGATCCTCGACCCGCGCATGCGGGAACTGCTGCCGGCCTACGCCACCCCCGGCAGCGCCGGCCTCGACCTGCGCGCCTGCATCGATGCGCCGCTCGTCATCGAGCCCGGCCAGACCGTGCTGGTGCCCACCGGCCTGGCAATCCATGTCGCCGATCCGGGCTATGCGGCAATCATCTTGCCGCGCAGTGGGCTCGGCCATAAGAACGGCATCGTCCTCGGCAATCTGGTAGGCTTGATCGACTCCGACTACCAGGGCCAGCTCATGGTATCGACCTGGAACCGCGGCAATGCCAGCTTTACGCTGCAGCCGCTTGACCGGCTTGCCCAGCTGGTAATCGTGCCTGTCATGCAGGTTGGCTTCAACGTGGTAGCGGAGTTCGCATCCAGCGAACGGGGCGCCGGCGGGTTCGGCAGCACCGGAAAACAATAACACGAGGAGGACCATGATCCGCATCCATCGCCTGCGCCCGGCCGCGCTGGCAATTTCCACCGCCATTTTCCTGACCGCCTGCGCCACCCAGGCTCCCGTTGGCCAGGGCGGCGGTTTCCCGAACGCCGCCACCGAGGCGCCGCAGCGCCAGCCGCTTACTCCGCAGATGGCCGCCGCGGCCGACACGCTGACCAGGATGGCGGCGCTGCAGGACCGCCTGTACCGCGTGGCGGCGCCGCTGCTGATCAACAATGCCGAGCTGTGCACCAAGCATGCGCGCAGTTTGCTCGGCTTCACGGCCAAGAACCGCCACTCCTACCCGGGCGAATACAACGAGGCCGCGCACGTGGCCTTCGGCATGGATGAACGCCTGCAGGTGACCGGCGTGCTGGCCGGCAGCGGCGCGGCCAAGGCCGGCCTGCGCCTGGGCGATGGCCTGGTGGCCGCCGGCGGCAAGCCGCTGCCAGTCGGACCGAACGCGCTGGCCGGGGCCGGCGCCGTGTTCGGCCCGATCGTCGCCTCGCAGCCGACCCTGCCGCTGACCATCGAGCGCAACGGCGCCAACCGCGACCTGAACGTGCCGGTCACGCGCGCCTGCAGCTTCGCCATCGAACTCGGGAACGCGGACAACGTCAACGCCTACGCCGACGGCGGCCGCGTGATGGTCACGCGCGGCATGATCGCCGTGGCGAAGAGCGACGACGAACTGGCCTACGTGCTGGCGCGCACGATGGCGCACAACATGCTGGGCCACCCGGCGGCGCAGCGCAACTCGGCCACCATCGACAGCGTGGTGACCAACCTCACGCGCGTCACGCCGGATTTGTCGATGCTGAACGGCTCGGCCGGCATCAAGGCCATGCCGGCCGGATCGGACGCGGCGGCAGACCGCCTGGCGATTTATTTGCTGGCGCGCGCCGGGTACAGCATCGAGGGTACTGCGGCGTTCTGGAAGCGCTTCGCGGCGGCGTATCCGGCTAGTGTGGCAAACGGGCATACGGCGAATCACCCGGGCATGGCGGCGCGTTTGGCGGCGATCGATGCGGCGGTGGCGGATGTGAAGGCGAAGCGGGCGGCTAAAAGGGCGATCGCGCCTTGATGTGCAGGGCCGCGTGTCCGCAATGGGGACGTGGCCAGAATGTCATCCGGCGGCGTCTCCAGAGGCAAACCCGCGCCTGCGCGCTCCCCGCCGACATCCCCTCCGCTTTTTTTGTATGATTGTCATCCATACCCCACAAGCGCCCGCCCCCTGAACCATGGATAGCCTCGACCTCGACGTACTGAAAACCGCCGCCAGCTGGATCGCCGCGGGCCACCGCTGCGAACTGGTCACGGTGATCAAGACCTGGGGCTCGAGCCCGCGGCCGATCGGCGCCACCCTCGCCGTGCGCGACGATGGCCGGGTGATCGGCTCGGTCTCCGGCGGCTGCATCGAGGACGACCTGATCGGGAACGTGCGCGCCAAGGGCATCTCGGCCGACGCCCTGCCGCACATCGTCAGCTACGGCATCAGCGCCGACGACGCCCACCGCTTCGGCCTGCCCTGCGGCGGCACCATCGAGCTGGCGATCGAACCCTTGAGCGCCGCCAGCGGTATCGGCGAACTGCTGCACCGGCTCGAAGACGGCGAACTGCTGGAACGCCGCATCGACCTCAACAGCGGGGTGGTGACGCTGAGCCCAGCCGCGCCGAACGCCGTGCTGCGCGTCGAGCACGAAGCCCTGGTCACCGTGCACGGCCCGCGCTGGCGCCTGTTCATCATCGGGGCCGGCCCCTTGTCGCGCTTCCTGGCGCAAGTGGCCAGCGGCATGGACTACCGCGTGATCGTCTGCGACCCGCGCGAGGAATACCGGGCCGACTGGAACCTGCCCGGCATCGAGCTGGTCCATGCCATGCCCGACGACCTCGTCATCGAATCGCGCCTCGACGCGCGCTGCGCCGTGGTGGCGCTGACCCACGACCCCAAGCTCGACGACCTGGCACTGATGGAGGCGCTGAAATCCGACGCCTTCTATGTGGGCGCCATCGGTTCGCGCCTGAACAATGCGCGCCGCCGCGAGCGCCTGAAACTGTTCGACCTCGACGACGAACAGCTCGACCGCCTGCACGGCCCGATCGGCCTGTATATCGGCAGCAAAACCCCGGCCGAGATCGCCATCGCCATCCTCGCCGAAATGACCGCCATCAAGAACGGCGTGCCGCAGGCAATGCTGGTGCCGCACGCGGCCGCGCCGCAGCCGGCCACGAGCGAGATCTGCGCACTCTGAGCAGCTGGCAGCGCGACACACGCCCCGCACTCGGCCGCAAGAAAGAGGATGCGCAGTCCGGCGCCGCGCGGCAGAATACAGGTTTGCCGCGAATAACAACATGACCACGTCAAATTTCCTGCGGCTCTTGCTGCTGGCCGCCATCTGGGGCGGCTCTTTCCTCTTCCTGCGCATCAGCGCACCCGTGCTCGGGCCGGCCGTGCTGATCGAATACCGGGTGCTGTTCGCGGCCCTGTTCCTGGCCCTGGTCGGCCTGGTCCTGCGCAAGCGCCTCCACATCCGCGCCAACTGGCGGCATTACCTGATGCTGGGCTTTTTCAATTCGGCCCTGCCCTTCCTGCTGTTCGCCTGGGGCGCGCGTACCCTCAGCGCCTCGGTGCTGTCGGTGCTGAACGCCACCGCGCCGATGTGGGGCGCCCTGCTCGGCGCGCTCTGGGGACGTAGCGCCATCACAGCGCGCACCGGTCTCGGCCTGGTGCTGGGCACGGCCGGCGTGGCCTTGTTGGTCGGCTTCGACGATGTGTCGACGCGGCCGGGCGCCGCGCTGGCGGTGGCTGCCGCACTGGCAGCGGCGCTGTGCTACGGCATCGCGAGTTTGTATGCGAAGTCGGCGAAGAGCGTCGACCCCTTCGCGAATGCGCATGGGACGATGTGGGCGGCGACCTTGTTCGTGTTGCCGGCGCTCCCTTTCTTTCCAGCGCAGGCCACGCCGACGCCCGGCGTGTGGGCCGCGGTGCTGGCGCTCGGCGTGGTGTGCAGCGGCATCGCTTACCTGATCTATTTCAAGCTGATCGAGGATGTCGGCCCCACCTCGGCGCTGACGGTGACCTTCCTGAATCCGGTGTTCGGGATCCTGTGGGGCGCCTTGTTCCTGGGCGAAATGGTGGGCTGGCATACGCTGGCAGGCTCGGCCATTGTGCTGGTGGGGACCGCGCTGGTGACCGGCTTCGTGCCGCGCTTCAGGCGTGCCGCGCCGGCGGGCGTGGGCAAGTAATGGGCGGGCAGACCTTGTCCTTGAGGCTGCCGCCGCAGTACCGGGTGGACGAGGTGCTGGCCTTTCATGCGCGCGATGCCGAAGGCGTGGCCGAACACGTCAGCGGCAAGACGCTGCGCAAGGCGGTGCTGCTGGGCGGCGCGCCGCTGCTGTTCGCGGTCGACTTCATGGATGGCGAGGCGCGCTGCCTTGTCGAGGCTGACGGCCCGCTCGATGCGGCCACGTGGGCACGGGCCGACGAGGCGCTGCGCAGCATGCTGGCCTTGCGCATCGATCCGGCGCCGTTTGCGGATTTCGTGCGCGACGATGCCGTCTTCGGTCCCCTGGTCGCGCGCCTGCCGGGCTTGCGCATCGTGCAGTCGGCCACGGTGTTCGAGGCGCTGACCTGGGCCATCATCGGGCAGCAGATCAATTTGCCGTTTGCCATCAGCCTGCGCCGCAGTTTCATCCAGCAGGCGGGGCGGGTGCATAGCAGCGGGCTGTGGTGTTATCCGGAAGCGGCGGACGTCGCCCGGCTGGAGCTCGACACGCTGACCAGCCGCAAGTTCTCGCGGGCCAAGGCGGAGACGCTGCTGCGCGTGGCGAGGATGGCGGCGCAGGGGGAGCTGGATTTGCGGCTGAATGAGGATCCGGCGCGGAACGCGGCGCAGCTGCTGGCGGTCAAGGGGATTGGGCCGTGGACGGTGAATTACACGCTGCTGCGTGGGTATGGCTATGCGGATTGTTCGCTGGAGGGGGATGTGGCGGTGCGCAGTGCGATTGGACGGTTGTTGGGGATGGGGGAGAAGCCGACGATTGCGCAGGCGCAGGCGTGGCTGGCGGGGTATGCGCCGCATCGGACGATGGCGGCGGCGTATTTGTGGGCGAGTTTGTAGGGGGCATGGTTTCGCCGATCGGCTGCGCGTGGCCGTTTGCAGAGCGTGTCGTTATCCAGGTGGTGAGACCGCGTGGGCCCAGGTGCCTGGCGCGGCCCGGCCCACCCTGCAAAAGCAGCGACATCAACCCTAGCCATGTCGGATAGAACGGTGGGGACGAGTCCCCACCCTACGCGGACGCGTACGCGCCCTCAACACCAGCGCGGCAGGCCGTCGAGGTGCTGGGCGCCTTCGCCGGAGAAACGGATCAGTTCGGACAGGGGCACCGTGGCCAGGTTGTCGCGGCCATAATGGCCGCCGAGCGCGCTGGGGATCTTGAGGCAGTAGGTGCGGTCTTCGGTGAGGGGGCCGAGCGTGGATTCGGCCAGGTCGACCAGTTCCGGCATGTACCAGTCGTTCAGGAAATCCTGGTTATAGGACAGGGCGTCGAGAGCGGCGCGGTCTTCGGCGACCGGTTCGCAGCACAGGTCTTGCGGGCGCAGGCGCCAGTAGCTGCCGTCGGCGTCGCGGATGATCAGGTTGCCGAAGGCGTTAACGCCCACTACCTCGACGGCGGTCAGCCCCACCCAGCCCCAGGCCTCGTTAATGTTGTCAACAGTAATCATGGTCGAACCCATCCTCTGCTCCAGATCAGCATGGCATCCTGGCGCGCCGTGTCAACGCGCAGCCGAGCCAGTCTCTTGTTCGACCATGCCGGACTCGGCAAGTGCCACCAAACCGCAGCGCCTTTGATCCAGATCGATCCTGACAGCCCGCCAATGGAAAAAGCCGCTGTTTCCTTTGCAAGAAACAGCGGCTTTTTGAATTTGGTTGCGGGGACAGGATTTGAACCTGTGACCTTCGGGTTATGAGCCCGACGAGCTGCCAGACTGCTCCACCCCGCGTCTGATGAAATGAATTATACGCGGCTCCGGCCGTTTAGGCAAACCTAATCCGATGCCGATGTGCAATTGCCGCACATATCGCATCGGCCGCTGCGGTGCTGCCCTCCCTGGCGGGCGGCGCTCGCGGCACAGCCGGGGCCATTCGGTGTAAAGTAGGCGCACGTTCATTTTCGCCACTATCTATGAAATTCTGTTCCGAGTGCGCCCACCCGGTCGCGCTGGCCATCCCCGAAGGCGACAACCGGCCGCGCCATGTGTGCACGCATTGCGGCACGATTCATTACCAGAATCCGAAGAACGTGATCGGCACGATTCCCGTCTGGGAGCACGACGGACAGCTGCAGGTCCTGCTGTGCCGGCGCGCCATCGAGCCGCGCCACGGCTACTGGACGCTGCCGGCCGGTTTCATGGAAAACGGCGAAACCACCGGCGAAGCGGCCGCGCGCGAAACCGAGGAGGAAGCCGGCGCCAACATCGAACTCGGTCCCCTGTTCGCCCTGCTGAACGTGGCCCACGTGCACCAGGTCCACATGTTTTATCTGGCGCGCCTGGTCGACCTCGATTTCCATCCGGGCGAGGAAAGCCTCGACGTGCAGCTGTTCACCGAAGCCGGGATTCCATGGGACGAGCTGGCCTTCCCGACGATCCGCAAGACGCTGGAACTGTTCTTTGCCGACCGCGTCAAAATGCGCGAGGGCGGCAAGGACGCCGGCTACGGGGTCCACACCCACGACATCGTCCGCCCGATGATTGCCCCACACGAACCAGACTGAAGGCGAGGCCGCATGATTCCCTGGCTCGAGGCACATACGCCGTTTCCCGACGTGTCCGAGGCGCTCACCATCGATGCGCCCGGCCTGCTCGCGGCCGGCGCCGACCTGTCTCCCCAGCGCTTGCTGCAAGCCTACCGCAACGGCATCTTCCCCTGGTTTTCCGAGGGCCAGCCCATCCTCTGGTGGAGCACCGACCCGCGCATGGTGCTCTACACCGACCACTTCAAGGCCAGCGACAGCCTGAAGAAGACCCTGCGCCGCGTCGAGCGCAGCCGCACGGGCGGCGGCCCCTGGCAGGTGCGCTTCGACAGCAGCTTCGAAGCCGTGATGCGCGCCTGCGCCGCGCCGCGCAAGGACGGCCCCGGCACCTGGATTTCCGAAGACATCATCGCCGGCTACGGCGGCCTGCACCGCATGGGCTACGCGCACTCGGCCGAAGTCTGGCTCGACGGCGAACTGGTCGGCGGCGCCTATGGCGTGTGCATCGGCCGCATGTTCTATGGCGAATCGATGTTCGCGCGCGCCACCGACGCCTCGAAGGTGGCGCTGGCCTACCTGGTCGCCTTCTTGCGCGCGCACGGCGTGCGCATGGTCGACTGCCAGCAGGAGACCGGCCACCTGGCCTCGCTGGGCGCGGCGCCGATCGCGCGCAGCGCCTTCCTGCAGCACCTGCGCTCGGCCATCCGCGAGCCGGCGATCGAATGCTGGGAAGTGGCGCCGCCATTGTGAGTACGGGCGCACGGTTGACACTTAAGCGTGCGCGCCCTGCGTTTCGTTAAAATAGGTTCATCACGCCGTCCCGAGGTTCTTGCATGACGCACCTAAACGACCTGCCCTTCTCCACGCTGCAGTTCTACACGACCGCACCCTATCCGTGCAGCTACCTCGACGCGCGCCAGGCGCGTTCGCAAGTGGCCACGCCTTCGCACCTGATCAATGCCGACGTGTATTCCGAGCTCGTGAAGAATGGCTTTCGCCGCAGCGGCATCTTCACCTACCGCCCCTACTGCGACGGCTGCCAGGCCTGCATCCCGGTGCGCGTGCGCTGCGCCGAGTTCGCCCCCAGCCGCACCCAGCGCCGCGCCTGGAAGCGCCATGGCGACCTGAAGGCCATGGTCGCGAACCTGGCTTTCTCGGACGAGCACTACGCGCTCTACCTGCGCTACCAGACCACGCGCCATGTCGGCGGCGGCATGGACCAGGACAGCCGCGACCAGTACGCCCAGTTCCTGCTGCAAAGCCGGGTCAACACGCGGCTGGTCGAATTCCGCGAGCCCGACGGCACGCTGCGCATGGTGTCGATCATCGACGTGCTGTCGGACGGGCTGTCCTCGGTGTACACCTTCTTCGACCCCGACGTCGAGGGCGCCTCCTTCGGCACCTACAACGTCATGTGGCAGGTCGGCCAGGCGCGCGAGCTGGGGCTGCCCTATGTCTACCTCGGCTACTGGATCGAGCAAAGTCCGAAGATGGCCTATAAGACGAATTTCCGGCCGCTGGAAGCGCGCATCGGCGGGAAATGGGGCATTCTCGAGCGCTGATCGCCGAGGCAGAGGCGCGATGCTTGTCGTTACAACACGCTCGCACGGTACAATGCTTGCGATCCTTTCTACGAGCGTTCCATGTCCGACAAACTCCTGTACACCCTCGCCCGTCCCCTGCTGTTCACGCTGCCAGCCGAAACCGCCCACAACCTGACCCTGCCGGCCCTGCGCCGCGCCGCCGAGCGCGGCATGACGGGGATGTTCAAGAAACCTGCGCCCGATCCGCGCACCGTCATGGGGATCACCTTCCCGAACCCGGTCGGCCTGGCCGCCGGCCTGGACAAGGATGGCGCCTACATCGACGGCCTTGCTGCCTTGGGCTTCGGCTCGATCGAGATCGGCACCGTCACCCCGCGCGCCCAGGCCGGCAACCCGAAGCCGCGCATGTTCCGCCTGCCGGCCGCGCAAGGCATCATCAACCGCATGGGGTTCAATAACGGCGGCGTCGATGCCTTCGTGGCGAATGTCCAGGCCTCGAAGTTCCACCAGGAGAAACAGGGCGTACTCGGCCTGAACATCGGCAAGAACGCCGACACGCCGATCGAGCGCGCGGCTGAGGACTACCTGCACTGCCTGCGCAAGGTCTACCCGTACGCAAGCTATGTCACGGTGAACATCTCCTCGCCGAACACCAAGAATTTGCGCCAGCTGCAGGGCGCCTCGGAACTCGACGACCTGCTGGCCCAGCTGAAGGCCGAGCAGACCCGCCTGGCCGACGACACCGGCCGCTACGTGCCGCTGGCCCTGAAGATTGCCCCGGACATCGACGCCGACCAGATCCAGAACATCGCCGGCGCCCTCTTGCGCCACCGGATCGACGGCGTCATCGCCACCAACACCACGCTCAGCCGCAACCACGTGGTCGGCCTGCGCCACGGCCACGAGACCGGCGGCCTGTCGGGCATGCCGGTGTTCGATTTGTCGAACATCGTGGTGCGCGCGATGAAGAAGGAACTCGGCGACGCGATTCCGATCATCGGCGTCGGCGGCATTTTGTCGGGCGAGGACGCGAAAGCGAAGATGGCGGCGGGCGCCCAGCTGGTGCAGCTGTATAGCGGCCTGATCTACCGCGGCCCGGCGCTGGTGCGCGAGTGCGCGGATGCCTTGCGAGGATAAGACAATGGAACGCACACGGCTTGGACGCAGCGGCCTGCAGGTATCGAAGGTCTGCCTGGGCACCATGACCTTCGGCGAGCAGAACACGGAAGCCGAGGCCCACGCGCAGCTCGACTATGCGGTGGAACGCGGCATCAACTTCATCGACACCGCCGAGATG
>Ga0265798_10001594_pt1 | contig 35061 bp, 32 predicted proteins | sample P3T30metagenome_FD_192430 | JGI IMG/M metagenome (GOLD analysis project Ga0265798, IMG submission 192430) | Plant litter microbial communities from East Loma Ridge, Irvine, California - P3 T30 | ecosystem: Environmental > Terrestrial > Plant litter > Unclassified | place: USA: California...
AGGTCGTCGCGGCCGAAGACGCGGCGCGGGTTCCGCAGCAGGAAGGCGAGCAGGTCGAACTCGCGCGAGGTGAGCGACAGCATGACGCCTGCCTGGTGGATCTCGCGCGCGCCCAGGTCGAGCACGAACGGGCCCGCGACGAACGGCGGCTCGGGCACGGCCTCGGGCACGGTGCGGCGGAGCACGGCGCGCACGCGCAGCACGAGCTCGCGCGGGGAGAAGGGCTTGGCGAGGTAGTCGTCGGCGCCGGCGTCGAGGCCGTTGACGCGGTCCTCGCCCTGGCCGAGCGCGGTGAGCATCACGACCGGGACGGGCGACTCGGGGTGGTGGGCGCGGATCCGGCGGCACACCTCGAGGCCGTCGAGGCCGGGGAGCATGCGGTCGAGCACCACGAGGTCGGGCATGCGCTCGGTGGCGACGCGCACGGCCTCCAGGCCGTCGGCCACCGTCTCCACCTGGAAGCCCGAGGCCTTGAGGTAGCGGCACACGACCTCGTTCACGGTCGGGTCGTCCTCCACCACGAGGATGCGCCGGCCGCGGAGGGGATCCTGCCGGTTCGCGTCGGGCCGCGCGGGGTCGGTGCGCGCGGCGTCGGGGCGCGCGGGGTCGTAGGTGGGGCTCACCCGGCCAGACTATGCGCGCTCCCTGGGGCCGGACCCGCGCGGTGTCCGGCTTGCGAGCGAGCCGTCACCCCTGCGGGGATGCCCATCCGCGTGCTCCTAGGCTCGTCGGATGACGGAAGCTCTCGTGGACGTGGTCCTCCCCTGCCTCGACGAGGAGGAGGCCCTGCCCTGGGTGCTGTCGCGTCTGCCCGACGGGTACCGCGCCATCGTCGTCGACAACGGCTCGACCGACCGCTCCGCGGAGGTCGCCCGCGAGCACGGCGCGCTCGTCGTCGCCGAGGCGCGTCGCGGGTTCGGGGCGGCGGCGCACGCCGGCCTCGAGGCCGCCACCGCGCCGCTCGTCGCGTTCTGCGACGCCGACGCGTCGATGGATCCGGCGCTCCTCCCCCGCGTCGTCGACCCGGTGCGCGACGGCGAGCGCGACCTCGTGCTCGGCCGGCGCATCCCGTCGACGCGCGGCGCCTGGCCGCCGCACGCGCGCATCGCGAACATGGAGCTGGCCCGGCGGCTGCGGCGGATCACGGGCGTGCCGCTGCACGACCTCGGCCCGATGCGCTGCGGTCGGCGCGAGGAGCTGCTGGCCCTGGGGATCCTCGACCGGCGCAGCGGCTATCCGCTGGAGATGCTGCTGCGGGCGTCGGCCGCCGGGTGGCGCATCCTGGAGGTGGACATGCCCTACGCCCCGCGCGTCGGACGGTCCAAGGTCACCGGCACCGTGCGCGGGACCATCACGGCCGTCCGCGACATGTCGCGCGTGCTCGCGGAGGCGCGGGCCGCCGCGGCGGGGGCCGACCACGCACCGGGAGGATCCGCATGACCGCCGTCGTCGTCATCGCCAAGGAGTGCATCCCGGGCCGCGTGAAGACGCGCCTGCACCCGCCGTTCACGCTGGAGGAGGCGGCCGAGCTCGCCTCGGCCGCCCTCGCCGACACGCTCGCCGCGGTCGACGCCGCCCGGCCCGAGCGCCGCGTGCTGCTGTTCGACGGCGCGAACCCGCCCGCCGAGGCCGCGGGCTACGACGTGATCCCGCAGGTCGCGGGCGACCTCGACGCGCGGCTCGCCGCGATGTTCGACGCGGTCGACGGACCCGTGCTCCTCGTGGGGATGGACACGCCGCAGCTCACCGCCGACCTCCTGCGACCCGTCCTCGACTCGTGGGCCGACGGCGCCCGCGGCCCGGACGCCTGGTTCGGGCCCGCGAACGACGGCGGCTTCTGGGCGCTCGGCCTCCGGGATCCGGACGGCGCGCTCGTGCGCGGCGTGCCCATGTCGCGCGACGACACCGGCGCGATCCAGCTGTCGCGCCTCATCGACGCCGGGCTCGACGTCGCGATGCTGCCCGAGCTCACCGACGTCGACACCGTCGACGACGCCCGGGAGGCGGCCGCGGCCGCGCCCGCCCATCGCTTCGCCGCCGCGCTCCGAATCCTGGAGGTCGCCGCGGGATCCCGCGCCGGCACCACCGCATCCGCACCACCCCTGGGGGGACCCGCATGAGCCTGGCCGTCGAGCAGCCCGAGGACCGCGCCGTCACGCGCGAGCGCACCTTCGGATCCGGGGGCGGCGAGCCCTACGCCCGCGCCCTCCGCGACTCCGGCGAGGTGCTGTTCCTCTCGCTCGCCTCGTCCGACGGCGGGGACGACGACGAGGTCATCGACATCAGCCGCTGGAGCGCCGACGCCGACGCGGTCGACGCGAGCCTCCTCGCGGACGCCTCGGGTCCCGTGCTCGACATCGGCTGCGGCCCGGGCCGCATGGTCCGCGCGGCCATGGACGCGGGCCTCTCCGCGATGGGCATCGATGTCTCCCCCACCGTGGTGGAGATGGCGGCCGGCCTCGGCCTGCCCGTGCTCCGCCGCTCGGTCTTCGAGGGGCTCCCCCGCGAGGGCGGATGGGGCACGCTCCTCCTCCTCGACGGCAACATCGGCATCGGCGGCGACGCCGCCGCCCTCCTCGCCCGCTGCGGCGAGCTGCTCGACGACGACGGCTCCCTCGTGGTGGAGACGCACGTGGATCCCACGCGCGACCGCACCTTCGAGTGCACGGTCGAGGACGCCCACGGCCGCGCGAGCGACCCGTTCCCGTGGGCCCAGGTCGGCCGCGACGCCGTCGCGCGTCTCGCCGCAGCGGCCGGGCTCGCGCCCGCTCAGTCCTGGGTGACCGGCGGCCGCGCCTTCTCGCGTCTCGTCCGCGCGTAGAGCACGGCGACCGCGGCGGTCGCCACCGCGGTGGCGACCCAGAGCAGCGCGAGGCGCGGCGCGTAGTCGGCGACGAGGATCGTCGGGTTGGCGTTGCCGAGGGCCCGCGCGCGGATCTCCGGGACGACCACGAGGGTCATCACGGCCATCATCACGACGCCCGCCTGCACGATGACGACGACGCCGGGCGGCACGCGCCGACCCGCGCGGCGGATCAGGAGCCCCACGACGAAGACGACGGGCGACAGGATCGCGTCGTGCACGAGGATCGCGAGCAGCAGGAAGACGGCGACGCCGACGATCTGGTCGTGGCTCTGCGTCTCGTAGAGCGTGCGCGCGCCGAGCAGGAGCACGGCCACCCCCACGGCGATCAGGACGATGCGGACCGCGAGGACCCGACGGGAGCCGGTCATCACACCACCTCCAGGGTCGAGAGCCACTTGGTCTGCAGCACGCCGGGTCGCCCGGGCGCGATCATGCGCGCCGGGTAGCCGTGCTGGATGTCGAGGGGGGCGCCGTCGAGCTCGAGCGCCACGAGGGTGAGCGGGTCGCGCACGTACTCGGGGCCCATCTCGGTGGCCCGGAAGCCGCCGTTCTGCTCGAGGCTCGTGACGCGGAGACGCGCGCCGGGGTCGGCGCCCACGGCGTCCATGAGGTCCTTGAGCCGCACGCCGCGCCAGTCGGCGGACTGGCTCCAGCCCTCCACGCACGCGATGGGGAGCGTCGCGGAGACGAGGCCCATGCCGCGGAGGTCGGCCATCGTGAAGGCGCGCGACACGTCGCCGTTCGAGACCGTGAGCGTCCACGCGGGATCCACGGCCGTCTCGGTCACGCCCGCCGCCTCGGCCGTGCGGTTCACGGGCAGCGCCTGCGGGCCGGTGCCCATGGCGCGCGGGGCGAAGGCGTTGAACGGCGCGAGGATCCGGAACGACTGCCCGGCGGTGAGCCCCACGACCGCCGCCACGGACGCGCCGACCGCGACGAGGAAGCCGCGGCGCGCGACGGGCGTGGGCGGGACGGGCGTGCCGTCGATCCACGCGGTGACGCGGCCGGTGATCCCCCGCGGGGCGGTCTCCGGAGCGGCGCCGGCGACGGGGGCGTCCTCGACGATGGGCGACTCGTCCGCCTGCCCGCGCCGCCAGTGCCCGGCGATGGCGGGCAGCTTCACGCCGATGTGGATCGCGAGCGACCCGATCACCACGAACGCCAGCGCGTAGTGCGTCTGCCGGAAGTAGAACGGGAACGGCACCCACTGGAACGTGTTGAGGAGGCCCATCGCCACCTCGAGCAGCGACGCCCCCACGAAGACGGCGATGGACGCGCGCTCGAGGAAGGAGACCACGCCGGTGATCGGCGGGTAGGTCAGCAGCTCGGGGAAGACGATCCAGAGCTTGGCGAGCAGGAGCGGCACGCAGGCGATGCCCGCCGTGATGTGGAGCCCCTGCGACACCCGGTAGAGCGAGACGGGCGCCGTCGGGAAGCGCATCCACGGCAGCGGGTCCTGCAGGAAGTGGCTGTAGAGGCCCGTCGAGAAGCAGATCAGGAACGCGAGTCCCAGCAGGCGGCCGATGACGACCGCCATCCGGGTCGTGCGCGCGGGCGACGCGAGCCGGCGCCTCGCCTCGTGCATCAGTGTCCGCATGGGGGCGCTCCTGCGTCTCGGGGGTGGGTGATCCGGTGCGTGGGGCGATCATGCGGCCCGCGTTCGACAAGATGGGGTGTGCGCACCGCCCTCACCGCCTTCGTCCTGGTCGTCATGGTCGCGCTGACCGGATGGTCGGTCGTGTCGTTCGATCTGTTCGGGGACTCCGACGACGAGGCGTTCTTCCGTCGCGAGGGTGCCGCGCCGCTGTTCTGGCTCGTCGTCGTGCTCTGGGTGTTGTTCGGAGCCGCGGTGCTCCTGGTGCGGAGGATCCGCGTCGAGGATGCGTCGCTGCTCGTCGTCTCCGGCTCCCTGGTGCTCGCGCTGGCCGCGATGGCCGGCCCGCCCACCACCAGCACGGACTCCGCACGCTACGCCTGGGACGGGATCGTGCAGACCCACGGCACGTCACCGTACCTCCACACCCCCGCGGATCCGGACCTGAACGCGATCAAGCCGGACTGGTTGTACCCCGCGCCGGTCTACCGGGAGGACGGCACGTGGCGCTGCGAGGAGCGGCGGACGCAGGGGTACTTCGAGACCGGCGGCGGGCCGGGCCGGTGCACGACCCTCAACCGCCCGTACGTCCCCACCATCTACCCGCCCGCCGCGGAGATGTACTTCGCGGCCGTGCGCGCGGTCGTCCCGGACGGCGTGGGCTACGGCGCGTTCCAGGTGGGGGGCGTGCTCATCCAGACCGCGATCACGCTGCTGCTCGTGCGCGCCCTGCGCCGCCGCGGGAAGCCCATCTGGTGGGCCGCCCTCTGGGGCTGGTGCCCGCTGGTGGCGAGCGAGGTCGTCAACAACTCGCACGTGGACGCGCTCGGGGCCCTGCTCGCGCTGGCGGCGACGCTGCTCGTGGCGGGCGGCCGGCGCTGGCGGGGCGGCATCGCGCTGGGGGCGGCCATCGCGACGAAGCTGATCCCCGTCATCGCCGCGCCCGCGCTACTCCGGAAGCAGCCGTGGAAGGTCATCGTCGCGGCGGTCGTGACCTTCGCGCTCCTGTACGTGCCGTACGTGCTCACGACGGGGATCGCCGTGCTCGGCTACCTGCCCGGCTACCTCTCCGAGGAGGGGTACGAGTCGGGCGGGTCGTTCCCGCTCGTGGAGCTGCTGGTGCCCGACGGGTTCGGGCTCGTCGCCGTCGCGCTGATCCTCGCGGTGACGGCCGGCCTCGTCTGGTGGCGCACGGATCCGGCCGATCCGTGGCTCGGCCAGCTCGTGATGATCGGGGTGACGCTGCTCGCCGTCAGCCCGCGCTACTCCTGGTACGCGCTGCTGCTCATCCCGTTCATCGCGATGACGGGGCGGAGCGAGTGGTTCGCCGTGGTGGGCGCGCTCGCGCTGCGGCTGTTCGCGCCGGACCTCTGGGCCTGGCAGGCGGCGCTCGTCGCGGCGGTCGTGATCGTGGTGGCCGGCTCGCTCGCGCGGCTCGGGCCCGACGGGCGGCGACGGCTGGTGCCGCCGGCCGTGCGGAGGCGGCTCGGCCGGAGCGGACCGGAGCCCGTGGCGGCGCGTGCGCGCGGCGACGGCGCGTCCGCGGACGAGGCGCGCGTCGACTGATCAGCGGGGGCGCGGGATCCGCACCCTCAGCGCCTCGCCCGCTCCCGGACGCAGGGCCGCGAACGCGGCGGCGTCCAGCTCGGCGACGACGTCGGATCCGGGGGTCGGGACGATGGCGTCCGGCGCGCGGCGGTCGCGGCCGTCGGGGTCGTCGCCGCGCAGCCGGAGCGTCACGCGCACCCGTCCTGCGGCGCCGTCCACGCGCCGCACCTCGCCGAGCGCCGTGACGGCGTGGGCGTCGGCGTCCGGTCCCCCGTCCGCCGCGCGCCGCGCGAGCCGCACCTCGCCGGGCGCGGAGATCAGCACGACCTCGGCGCCCGCGGCGTCAGTGGCCGGGATCCGGTTCATGCCCACGAGCCGCGCGACGTAGGCGGTCGCGGGCCGGCCGGCCACCTCCGCCGGCGTGCCCTCCTGCGCCGCGCGTCCGGCCTCGAGCACGAGGATCCGGTCGGCCAGCGCGAGCGCGTCCACCGGGTCGTGCGTCACGAGCACCGCCGCGCCGCCGAACCGGCGGAGCTCGTCGGCGAGGAGGTCGCGCACGTCGAGCCGCGTGCCGGCGTCGAGCGCGGCCATCGGCTCGTCGAGGAGGAGGAGCGGCGGCTCGAGCACGAGCGCGCGGGCGAGCGCGACGCGCTGGGCCTGCCCGCCGGACAGGGCCGCGGGACGGCGGTCGGCGAGGTGCGCGATCCCGAGCCGGTCGAGGAGGGCGCGCGCCCGCTCCTCCGCGCCGGCGCGCCCGGCGCCGTGCGCGCGCGGCCCGAAGGCGACGTTGGCGAGCGCGGACAGGTGCGGGAAGAGGAGGTGGTCCTGGAAGACCACGCCGATCCCGCGGCGCTCGGCGGGGATCCGCACGTCCGCTCCCGCACCCGCCGCCACGCCGCCCGCGCGCTCGAGCTCCCGCCCGTCGAGCGCGACGCGTCCCGCCGTGAGCGGCGCCAGCCCGGCGAGCGCGCGGAGCAGCGTGGACTTGCCGGCGCCGTTCGGCCCCACGACCGCGGTGGTGGATCCGGCCGGCACCCGCAGCGCGACGTCGAGGCGGAAGCCGGGTCGCTCGACGACGACGCGCGCGTCGAGGCCGTCGAGGCCGTCGGGCCCGCCGAGCCCGCGTGCGCCCGGGCGGGAGCCCGCGCTCACGCGTGCACCCCCGAGGTCCACCGGTCGCGCAGGCTCACGAGCACGACGACGGACACCGCGAGGAGCACGAGGCTCAGCACGACGGCGGCGTCCGGATCCGTCTGGAGCGCCAGGTACGCGGACAGCGGCACGGTCTGGGTCACGCCCGGGAAGCTGCCCGCGAACGTGAGCGTCGCGCCGAACTCGCCGAGCGCGCGGGCGAAGCACAGCACCGCGCCCGCCCCGATCCCGGGCGCGACGAGCGGCAGGGTCACGCGCCGGAGCACCGTCCAGCGGCTCGCGCCGAGCGTGGCCGCGGCGTCCTCGAAGCGGCGGTCGGCGCCGCGCAGCGCCCCCTCCACCGCGAGCACGAGGAACGGCATGGCCACGAAGGTCTCGGCGATCACCACGGCGGGCGTCGTGAAGGGGATCGTGATCCCCGTCAGCGCCTCGAGCGGCCCGCCGACCAGGCCGCGGCGCCCGAGGAGCAGGAGCAGCGCCACGCCGCCGATCACGGGCGGCAGCACGAGCGGCACGGTCACGAGCGCCCGGAGGGTCCGCTGCACCACGGGCGGCCGGCCCGCCGAGCGCGACAGCACGAACGCGAGCGGCACCCCGAGCACGAGGCTCAGCGCGGTCGCCCCGAGGGCGCTGCCGAGCGAGAGGCCGAGGGCGCGCGCGATCGTCGGATCCTGGAGCCGCTCCCCGAGCGTCGCCCACGGCGCGCGCACGACGAGCGCCGCGAGCGGCAGCACGAGGAACGCGAGCGCGACCCCGGCGGGGATCCAGAGGAGGGCGGGCACGCGATCGGCGCGCTCGCCCGCGTGGATGCGCGGGCGGACCCGCGCGCGGGCGGCCACGCGCTCAGGGCGCACGGAACCCCGCGGCGTCGAAGCGGGCGCGGGCGGCGGCGCCCGCCACGAAGTCGGCGAACGCGGCGGCCATCTCAGGCGACGCGGATCCGGCGAGCGGCGCCACGACGCAGTCGGTCGTGACGTTCGCGTCGTCCGGCAGGGCCACGCCCTCGACCCGGTCGCCGGCGGCGCGCACGTCGGTCTCGTAGACGACGGCGGCGTCCACCTCGCCGAGCTCGACGCGCGTGAGGGCGGCGCGCACGTCCTGCTCGAGCGAGTCCGGCTGCGGCGTGACGCCCGCCTTCGCGAACGCCTGCGCGGCCGCGGCCCCGCACGGCACCTCGGGCGCGCACAGGGCGAGCGTGCGTCCGGCGTCGGCGAAGTCGGCGAGCGCCGCGACGCGTCCCGGGTTCCCGGGCGGCACCGCGATCTCGAGCGCGTTGCGGGCGAACACCCGCGGATCCGCGGCCGTCTCCCCCGCGTCGACCACCGTCTGCATGGTGGCCGTGGAGGCGGAGGCGAAGACGTCGGCGGGCGCGCCCTGCACGATCTGCTGCGCCAGGGTGGAGCTGCCGCCGTACGAGACGGTGACGGTCACGCCCGGATGCGCCGCCTCGAAGTCGGCGACGACCTCGTCCATGCTGCCGGTGAGGGACGCCGCGGCCTGGACGACGAGGGGGCCGGAGCGCTCGTCCGGGGCGGGATCGGGGACGCCGACCGGCGCGGATCCGGCCGCGGCGCACCCGGCCAGGAGCCCGACGGCGAGCGCGCCGACGACGGCCGCGCCCGCACGCGCGCGCACGCGGCGCCTCATGAGCGCCCGCCCGTCAGCGACTCCGGGGCGAGCGCCTCGACGCCCACGTTCGTGGCCTTCACGGTCGCGACGGCGGGCGCGCCCACCTCGAGTCCGAGCTCGTCGGCGGCCTCGCGGCTGATGAGCGACACCACCCGGAACGGCCCCGCCTGGATCTCGACCTGCGCCATGACCCCGTCGCGCACGACGCGCGTCACGATTCCGGGCATCCGGTTCCGGGCCGACGCGAGCGGCGCGCGGGAGGAGGAGGAGGAGGAGGAGGAGGAGGCCAGCGCTCCGTCGGCCGCGAGCCCGGTGGCGAGGTGGGCGAGCTGCACGCCGTCGACGAGGATCAGCCGGCCCTCGCCGCGCACGAGCTCGATGCGGCCCGCGTCGGCCCAGCGGCGGAGGGTGTCGTCGCTCACGCCGATGAGCGCGGCGGCCTCGCTCACGCGGTAGCGGAAGGGCGGGACGCCGGTCCGCGCCGCCACGCGCTCATCGGCATCCGCGGCTCGCGCGGCCTTCCCGTCCCTGTTCTGCGTCATGCGAGGATCCTATGCGCCGCGCACGCGGTGAGCCATGTCCGCGCGCACGGGCGCCGCGTCGGGCCCCCGGCACCGCGCGCGTAGCCTGGGGGCATGAGCACCTCCCTGGGGATGCCGGCCATGCCGCGTCCCGCCGCCGCGCCGGGACCCGCCCGGCCCGACGATCCGGCGCTCCTCGACACCCATGGCCGCCGCGCGACCGACCTCCGCATCTCGCTCACCGACCGCTGCAACCTGCGCTGCACCTACTGCATGCCGGCGGAGGGGCTGCCCTTCACACCCGACCGGCAGGCGCTGCAGCTCGCCGAGATCGAGCGGCTCGTGCGCATCGGCACGCGCGACCTCGGCGTGCGCCAGGTGCGGTTCACGGGCGGCGAGCCGCTGCTGCGCCGCGACCTGCTGGAGATCATCGCCGCGTGCGCCGCGCTCCCCGACCGGCCGGAGATCTCGCTCACCACCAACGCCATCGGCCTCGCGTCGCGTGCGCAGGCGCTCAAGGACGCGGGGCTCGACCGGATCAACGTGTCGCTCGACTCCGTGCACGCGGAGACGTTCCGCCTCATCACGCGGCGGCCGTTCCTCGACCGCGTGCTCGAGGGCATCGACGCCGCGGCGGCCGCGGGGCTCGCGCCCATCAAGATCAACGCGGTGCTCGTGCGCGGCGTCAACGACGACCAGGCCGCCGACCTCCTCGACTGGGCGCTGCAGGGCGGCCACCAGCTCCGCTTCATCGAGCAGATGCCGCTCGACGCCGACCACGCGTGGGACCGCGACGAGATGATCACGGCGGCCGAGATCCGCGGCCGGCTGTCGGAGCGCTTCACGCTCGTGCCCGACGAGGATCCGCGCGACGGCGCCCCCGCCGAGCTGTGGCGCGTGCACTCCCGCGAGGGCGGCGCCGGCACCGCGATGCTCGGCCGCGTCGGCGTGATCGCGAGCGTCACCGAGCCGTTCTGCGCCGACTGCCGACGCACGCGCCTCACCGCCACGGGCGGCGTGCGGAGCTGCCTCTTCTCGCACACCGAGACCGACCTGCTCGCGCCGTTGCGCTCCGGCGCATCGGACGCCGAGGTCGCCGACCTGTGGCGCCAGGCGATGTGGGCGAAGCCGAAGGGCCACGGCATGGACCAGGCCGACTTCATCCAGCCGGCCCGTTCGATGAGCGCGATCGGCGGCTGACGTGATCGTGCCCGTGGAGCTCTTCGCCGCAGCTGCCGCCGCGCTCGGCCGCACGACCGACGCGCTCGACCTGCCCGACGGCGCCGTGCTCGGCGACCTGGTGGACGCGCTCGGCGCCCGGGCCGCGGCGTTCGGGGATCCCGAGAACGCCGCGGCCGTGCTGGCCCGCTGCTCCTACCTCGTGGAGGGCGTCGCGACCACCGACCGCGACGCCCCGCTCACCGCGGGCAGCGCGGTGGACGTGCTGCCGCCGTTCTCGGGCGGCTGACGGCGCGACGTCCCGCCGCGAGCGGCCGCCGCAGACGCACCGCCGCCCGCCGCCCGCGGGTGCGGACGACGGGCGGCGGATGACGCGCGGCGGTGACGGGATCAGGATCCCGCGGTGCCCTTCTCCTGGAGCTTGCCGTCGACGATCGTGAACAGCTTCTCGACGTAGATCGACGCCGTGCCCTCGAGCGGCACGGAGCCGAAGCCGTCGTCGTAGACGTACTTCTCGTCCACCTGACCCGAGGTCGTCGAGTACAGGTCGATGGTGCCGTCGGACCGGATCTCGAGCTTGAGCTCCGGCATCCGCGTCACCGTGTAGGTGACCGGGTGGGAGCCGGAGAGGTACGGGCCGCGGAACGGGCAGTCGGTCGGCAGGGGCGCATCGGTCCGCGCCGCGCACGACGTGATGCTGTCCTGGACGCTCTTCGTCAGCTCGGACGTGAGCTGGTCGGTGGGCGTCGCCTCGAGGCGCAGCGGCACCGCGTGGGTCTCGGTTACCGTGATCGCCGACGAGGGACCGGTGATGTAGTCGTTGCCCGCGACGGCGATCGTGTAGTCGCCCGGGAACGCCGGGAAGCGCTGCGACGTGTAGTCGTCGGCGCCCTGGTGCTGGACGGTGCCGATCTGCACCCCGTTGGCCGTGATGGCTGCGCCCTCGAGCGCAGGCGACACGCTGATCTCGACGTCGCCCGCGAGGGAGGACGTGATCCGCCACTGGTCCTGGATGAGCCACTGCGTGCTCACGCGGGCCAGGATCAGCGTCGTCGTGTGCGAGACGCCGCCCTGCTGGTAGGTCACCGTGGTGTCCGCACGGTCGCCGTCCTGCTGCACGACGCCGACCTCGACGTCCGAGATGCGGCCGGTGGCCGCCTGCAGCACCTGGTCGGTGAGCATGCCGGATCCCATGCCGTCGATCTGCGCCATGGCGCCGGCGGCGGAGGCGTCGCCGTCGGCGATGTCCTGGACGAAGGTCGTGGCGGCCTTGCCCGGGCCCCACACGCTCGAGCGCAGGACGCCCGCCGTGATGGAGAGGCCCACGATGACGACGAGGCAGGCCCCGCCGATGATCAGGCCGCGGATGAGGATGCGACGCGCACGCGGCGACATCGGCGTGACCGCCGCGGCGCCGGGGACGGTGGCGGATGCGTCGGCGGCCGCGACGGCCGCGGCTCCCGCGGCGCCGACGAGCGCGCCCGCGGGCGCATCGCCCGGGGCCGCCGCACGGGGTGCGCGCGGCGCCCGGGGCGCGACGACCGCGTCCCGTCCGACGAGCCGGGCGAGGAGGCGCTGCGACGCACCCGCTCCGGCGCCGACGCCGAGGACGCGCGGCACGGCGTAGCGCGCGACGGCCTCCACGCCGGCGCCCCAGACGGCCAGGATCACCGGCATCCACGGGGTGATGCCCACGGAGCCCGAGCCGCCGACGCCCGACACGTGCACGGAGAGGACGACGGTGCCGACCACCAGCCACACGATGCCGACGAGGGCGTAGGCCACGGGCGTGAGCGCCCAGTCGAGCGCGGTGCGGCGCGCGCCGCCGCGGCGGACGGCGAGGGCGACCGAGGCGACGAGCGAGAACAGCACGGCCACGAGCACGAGCAGCCAGATCGCCGGCGTGGGGCTGTCGAGGATCTAGAAGGACGTCGAGGAGGGCGTGTAGCTCGCGCCCTCGAGCGTGCGCGCCAGCTGGACGACGGAGTCGGAGACGGAGATCGACCCGAACATGCCGACGACGGCCATGCCCACCGCGCCGTTGCCGATGAGCAGCGGCAGCGCGGCGAAGGTGCCGGGGATGCCGGTCAGCGCGAGCTCGAGGAGCAGCGCGAGGCCGGACGCCACGACGAACGCGCCGAGGTGCACGGAGGCCACGCGGAGGGCGCCGAGGCCCGCGGCGACGACCGGGTGGAGCCGGACCAGCCAGGTCGGGCGGGCGAGGAGCGTCGCGAGGACGCCCACGAGGAACGCCACGAGGACGGATCCGGGCGTGGTCGCGGAGATGTCGCCCAGGGAGACGGCGCTCTGCGCGGGCACCCGGAAGGTGAGCACGGCGCCGAGCAGCAGGCTGATCGCCGCGAGCACGAGCCCGGAGACGAGGGACGTCGCGAGGCGCACGCGGAACGGCTGGTCGCGGCGGTGCGCGAGGCGCGCCACGAGCACGAGCGCGACGAGCTGCGCGAGGGCGACGACGACCGGCACCACGCCGAGGTCGAGGGAGAAGGGGACCCCGGTGCCCAGGATGGTGAGGCTGCCCGCCACGCCGAGGCGTCCGAGGTCGGCGAGCGCGATGAGCTGCGCGGGGCCGGCCAGGAGGTTGCCGACGGCGCCGATGGCGTCCGCGAGGCCGGAGATGCCCGCGGTCGGGGAGCCCGCTGACGAGCCCGTGCCCGCCCCGGACCCGGAGCCGCCCGCCGCGACCGCCGCGACGGTGAGCACGCCGGTGAGGATGAGGGTGATGACGCCGACGAGGTACGCGACCACGTAGGCGCCGAGTCCGGCGACGACGGCGACGATGCGGTCGCGGACCGTCATCGCCTCCACGACGCGGAGCACCGGCGCGAGGAACCGCTTCGGGTCGGGGGCCGCTGCGGGAGCGGGAGCGCCTGCGGGAGCGGGAGCGCCTGCAGGAGCGGGAGCGCCTGCCGGAGCGGGAGCGCCTGCGGGAGCGGGAGCGCCTGCCGGAGCGGGAGCGCCGGCCGGAGCGGGAGGGCCTGCCGGAGCGGCGGCGTCCGGCTGCGGCGCGGAGGCCGGATCCGGCTGCGGGGCGGCCGCGGGCGGCTGCTCTGCCGCGGGCGGGATCGGGGGCGTCGGCCCTGCGGGGGCGGGGTCCGCGGGGGCGGGGTTCGCGGGTGTCGGATCCGGTGCGGGATCGGCGGTGGGGTCGGGCACGTGGAGCTCCTCTGTGTCGCTGTGGGATGCGACCACCGGAGCGCCGGGCGGAACGCGCCGACGGTGCACCCCCGGCAGCGCAGCCGGAAGCTAGCAGCGACGGGTCGAGGGGATCGGGGATCCTCCCCAGGCCGAGACGGGGGCGCGCCGCGGACGGGAACGGGGGCGCGACGAGCCCGCGTCAGGGGCGAGGCGATCAGCCCCGCCCGGCTCGCCGGTCGCGTGGCGCCCCGGGCCGAGGAGGGGCCGCGGAGGCCGGTGATGCCGACGACGGCGTCCGCCCGTAGGCACCGGCCCGCGTCCGCGGGAGGCTGGGGCATGAGCGACGGAACCGACCCCACGCGCGTCCGCGACCAGCCCGCGATCCGCAGCGGCCGGCGCCGCGCGTGGCTCGTGCCCGCGGGATCGCTCGCCGGGATCACGATCGCGCTGCTGGCGGCGTCGCTGTCCTTCGCGACGGTCGTCCCGGTCGTCGGCATCGCCGCGATTGTCGTGCTCTACGCGGCGATGGTCGTGGTCGCCGTCGCGGTGCGCCGGGTCCGCACCCGGAACGCGGCGCTCGCGTGGCTCATGATCCTCATCGCGGTCGTGGCGCTCGGCTCGCTCCTGCTGCTGCTCGGCGTGGCGCGCGCGGCCGCGGTCTGACGCCCGATCCCGACCCGGGCCCGGGTCCGGCTCAGGCCGCGTCGCGCGCCGCGAGCAGGGCGCCGAGGACGGCCGCGCCCTGGTGCGCGTCCGCCACGGTCACCAGCCGCGCCCGGCCGCCGCGCAGCCGCACGACGAGTCCCGCGCCGGACCGCGTAACGTACGCGAGGCCGCGGCCCGAGAACCGCAGGCCCCAGCCGCCCCACTGGCCGGGCGAGACGTCCTCCCAGCCGCCGGACTCGATCCGGTCGAGGGGCACGCGCATGACGGGGATCCGCGTCCACGACGACGTGACCCGGAACCCGCGGGCATCCACCGTGACGTCGACGCGGGCCAGGGCGAGCAGCGCGAGGCCCGACGCGAACAGCGGGATGGAGGAGAGCGCAGCGGTCCCCGCGTCGAGGCCCGCGGTGCTGATGCCCGCGACGATCCCGGTGACGATGACGGCCGCGCCGACCCCCGCGAACCACGCGCTGCCCGCGTGGGCGCGCCACGCGACCCGGGCCGTGGCGGTCACCGGGAGCGCCGGCACGTCGTGCGCGGGGACGGGCGACGCGTGCCGCACGAGCGCGACCAGCGGGATCCCGGCCGCCAGCACGCCCACGCCGAGGAACAGGACGACCCACGCGACCGGGAGCGTGCCGTCGCCGGCCGAGGCGCGGAGCGCGATCGTGATCCACCCGGCGGCGAGGAGGCCCGCGACGAGGTTCACGACGGCCACCCACGTGGCCGCGGTGCGCCGGTCGGTCGACCGCAGGCCGACCACGGCGACGACGATCGCGACGGCGGCGAGAGCCAGCGCGATCGCGAGCATCGGCCAGGGCGAGCTCCAGCCGTCGGGCGTCCCGTCGGCGGCGAAGTGGACGGCGATCCGCGCGGGCAGCGACGGCGCGAGCGCGACGGCCGCGGCAGCGAGGGCCGCGAGGAGGACGATCCCGGGCGCGACGACCGCGAGGCGCGCGCCGGTCGGCAGGGGACGGGGTGCGGTCGTGGTCATCGTGCTCCCTTGATCATGGTGACGAGGTCGTCCATCGGCACCCCGAGCGTGTCCGCCTGCGCGCGCAGCTCCTCGACGAGGGTCCGCAGCCGGTCGAACGAGGCGTTGCCCGAGCGGATCACCGTGGCCCCGCGGCCGCGCCGCAGCTCGATGAGGCCGTCGTCCTGGAGGCTCGCGTAGGCGCGGAGGACCGTGTGCATGTTCACCTCGACGGAGGCCGCGAGATCGCGCGCCGACGGCAGCCGCTCCCCGCTCGCGAGCTCCCCGCGGGCGATGGCGTAGCGGATCTGCGTGGCGACCTGGTCGGCCAGGGAGGCCTTCGCCGCAGGATCCACCGTGATGAGCATGTTCGCATTCTATGCGAACAATGCACGACTGCACCAGAGCGCCGGCCGGCGCCGTCCGTCAGCGTCCGTCGTACGCGGCCTGCAGCTCGGCCACCACCAGCCGGCCCATCCCCATCATCGCGGCCATGGCGCGCGCGGCGCCCTCGGGGTCGGGCCCGCCGATCGTGGTCGCCATCGCCTCGGGCACGACCTGCCACCAGAAGCCCCAGCGGTCGCGGACCCAGCCGCAGCGGCCCTCGGTCCCGCCGTCCGCGAAGGCGTCCCAGTAGCGGTCGACCTCCTCTTGGTCGCCGGCCGAGATGGAGAGCGAGACGGCCTCGGTCGCCTGCATGCCGGGGCCGCCGTTGAGCAGGCGGTACGGCTGGCCGTCGAGCTCGAGGTCCAGCACGAGCGCCGTGCCGCGGAGGGCGGGGTCCGGGAAGTCGTCCGGGTAGCGCGAGGCGCTGGTGATCCGCGAGCCGGGGAAGAGGTCGACGTAGAACCGCGCCGCCTCCTCGATCTCGTCGCCGAACCAGAGGGTGGGGGTGATGCGCGGCATGGCTGCTCCTCGTGTCCGACGGCGGCCTCGTCGCGCACCGTCGGGCCCACGCTAGCCACGACGGGCGACGAGGAGAAGGGCGTCCGGGGCGGAGGCTCAGCGCAGCGGATCCCCGGGCGACCGCCCGTCGGCGGCGCGGATCACGGTGAGGAGCAGGGCGTTCAGCCGCGCGCTCTCCGCCGCGCTCAGCCCGAGGTCGCTGAGGTCGTTCGTCCCCGTCGCGATCTCCTGCGACGCGGCGAGCGCCCGCTCGCCGTCGGTCGAGCGCCCGCTCCGGTCGAGCAGGATCATCGACCACCGACGACGCGGGATGCCGGTCACGTCCGCGTCCGCGGTCGTGACCGGCGCCCGACGTCAGATCCGACCGTCGGGTGCGCTGCCGATCAGGCGGTGGCGCAGGAGGACGTCGACGAGCAGCACGACGCGCAGGTCGAGGAGCACGACGACGAGGACGACGACGAACAGGTGGAGCCGAAGGCCATCTCGGAGTAGTCCACGTAGTCCTTCACCTCCAGGGTGTCGATCTCGAAGGCGTCGAGCTCGGCGGCGAGCGATGCGAGGTTGTTCACGGTGCTTCCTTCTTCTTCAGTTTCCCGACGACGCGGATGCGCCCTCGGCGGCGCCGACCTCGAGGTCGGCACGTGGGGTGCCGGTCGCCGCGACGCGTCGTCGTGGCAGCCGGAGGACGATCAGGTAGCCGACGCACATGCCGGCCGCGGCTCCGCCGCTCAGCGTCCAGGCCTCGCGCATCGACGTCGGCGACGCCGACCACGCGAACGCCGCGGCGGCGAGCACCACGACGAGCGCGACGACGTCGGCGGAACGGCGCAGGGCGACGAGGAGGGCGGCGACGTGGACGCACACCGCCGTCAGGAGCACGGGGAGGACCCACCACCAGATCCCGACGACCAGGGCCGCGAGCACCGCGGCGAGGAGGGAGAGGCCTTGGGCGACGGAGGTCGAGCGCACGGCGGCCGTTCCGCGACGTGACAGGACGCCCGCCCCGCGCGCCCCGAGCCGGTCTGCCACGACGACGGCGCCGGCGCCGGCGACCACGGCGGCGACGCCCCCGACGGCCCACCGCGGATCGGGCGCCAGGAGAAGGCACGCCGTGTACGCCGCGGCGAACACGATGAGCGGCGCGGATGCCCCGCCTGCACCGGAGCGGGGCCCGGGACGACTCCGCGGCCCCGCGGGATGCGCACGTGCCGCCGGCGGACGGGGCGGGCCGGAGCGGGTCATGAGAACGGGTGCGGCAGGTCCGGCCGCCGGCTCGTCGCGGACGGGGCGAGCAGCCGGGCCTGGCGCTCGGGACGCGTGGAGGTGCGCACGCGCTGGGCGTCCCAACCGAAGTCGAGCTGCGAGAGGGCGGGCGCCATCGTCATCACCGTCGTCAGCCCGAGCCGATCCTGGAACGGGGCGGTCTGCACGACGCGGAAGGTCTCGACGCCGGTCCGCGCGAGCACGGCGACGAGCGCGTCGACGACGACGGCCGCGTCCAGGGCGGCCGGACCCCCGCGATCCGGGACCACCGGCCCCCGTCCGCGCATCGCGTCCCGCGCCACCTCGGCGAGGGGCCGCGCGTCCCGCGCGTCCCCGCACACCGCGGCATAGGCCGGATGCGCCCCGGGGACGGCCAGCAGCGGGTGGTCCTCGATGTCGCGCACGAGGAGCGGGTCCTCCCGGAGCTCGCTCACGCGCGCGCTCCGCGCGGCCACCTCGCGCACGCGATCCGGCGCGTAGGCGACGGCCTCGGTGAGCGCGCGACGGGCGGCGGTGGCGGCGTCGGGGTGGGCGGCGGCGCCGAACGCGCGCACGCCGGACGCGACCACGGCCGCCACGAAGACCGGGATGCCCCATTCGTCGGGGAGCGCGGCCAGCTCGGTCGACCAGCCGAGGAGCTCCACGCGAGCGAGCAGGTCGGCGACCCCGGGGACGGACGAGGGCACGACGGGCAGAGGCGGGATCCCCCCGTACCAGGCGTTGACGAACGTGTCCCTCTCGACGAGCTCGAGCAGCCCGAACACCGTCGCCTCCTCGACGGTCGAGCCGGTGGCGCACCCCGATGACGTGCCGAGGCTCCACCGCCGACCGCTCGGCCTCTGTGCGTAGTAGACGGACTCGCGCGGGACCATCACGGGATCCCCGTCGACGAGCGAGGTGCCGGAGACCCACTCGTGCGGGGACGCGGCGTCGAAGCGCTCGACCAGGGCCCCGTACGCGGCGTCCGGGTAGAGGTCGAAGTCGAGCGGCGTGATGACGCGTCCGCGGAGGGACGCCGCCGTGGCGGTGGACGAGCCGCCCGGGGCCTGGTGCCCGCCCACGAGCCGTTCGATCCCCTCGACGACGGCGGATCGTCGCGATGCCGCGAAGGACGCGTCCTGTCCGGACCAGGTCAGACGCCGCGCCCCACGATGCCCCTGCACGGAGGTGGCTCCGGACGCCGGCGCGAGCGTGGTCCACGCGACGGCGTCGGTGACGGACGGGCCGAGACGCCCCGCCGTGGGGTCGATCAGACCCGTGCCCTCCCATGCCCACCCCTCGAGCGAGCGCTCGCGCAGCGAGACGGGGTCCAGGAGCCCCGTCGACGCGGGCGCTCGCGCGACCCCGTCGTCGGCCGCCCGGTCGAGGAGGGCCCGGCGCGTCATGCCGGACCGCTGGTCCACCTCCCAGAGCGCGCGGTCCGCGGGGCCGGCGTCCGCGGCGAAGTCGGCGACCGCACGGACGACGGATCCGAGGAGGGCGCCGTCCTCGGGCCCTCCGACGCGCTGCGCGTCCGGATGCCGCACCATGTCCGCCTGCTCCGGCGGGCGCGCCCGCGACCACAGCTCGCCGAGGTCCGCGACCGCCTCCGCGCCCGGGGACCGCACGACGAGCGTCGACGGCGCGGTCCAGCAGGACACGCCGCCCGACGTCGACGGAGCATGCGCGATGCCGATCACGACGTCACGAGAGGCGCAGGGTCATGCGCGCGACGACGAAGAGCACCGCGCCGACAGCCAGCAGGTACAGGGCCGAGAGCCCGGTCTGCGGCCAGTCGCCGACCCCGACGAGCAGGTGGGTCACGACCTCGCGGATGTGGAACACCGGCGTGAAGGGCGCCACATCCTGGATCCACCCGGGCATGAAGGGGAGCGGCATCATGGCGCCGCCGATCACGCCGGCCGCCATGACGACGATGATCGAGAGCATCGTCACGGCGTTGACCGACGGCACGAGGTTCGCGAGGATGACGCCGAGGCCGAAGAACAGGAAGTACCCGACGGCCACGCCCAGCACGGCGAGCGGCGCGGTCGCGACGAGCGACATCCCCACCCACGGCGTGACCGCGAGCAGGACCAGGAACAGGGCCTGCACGACGGCCAGCACCCCGCCGACCACGGCCTGCGCCGCGAGGATGTCGCCGGAGCCCACCGGCGCGCTCCGCAGCACGTCGAGCATGCCGTTGTCGCGCCACGAGGCGATGTGCTGCGCGCCCGAGAACACCGCGACGAAGGCGATGCCGAACGCGACGACGTTGGACGCGATCTCGTCGACCGAGTCCCCGCCGGACGGGGACGGCAGATCCCCGAGGCCGAGCACGAGGCTCACGAGCAGTCCTGCGGGGAAGACGAAGGTGAAGAACAGCGTGGCGAAGTCGCGCAGGTCCGCCGTGGCCATGACGCGGGCCAGGGTCGCGATGGTGCGCGGCGCGCGGGCGCCGGTCCCGGTGATGGTGGTCATGCCTCGTAGCTCCGTCCGGTGTAGGCCATGAACGCGTCCTCGAGGGACCCGTCCGTGACGCGTGCGCTGCTGGTGTCCACCCCTGCCGCCGACAGCTCGGCGAACGCGCGTCCCGTGTCGGCGGTGCGCAGACGCACTCCGCCGGAGTCCACGTCCACGGCCGCGACGGAGGCGAGTGCGCCGATCAGGTCGGCCTGGTGCACCGCGGCGGGCAGGAGGATCGAGGACTGCGCCCCGGTCTCCGCCACCAGCAGGTGCGGCTCCCGGGTGACGAGCACCCGACCGCGGTCGAGGATCGAGACCACGTCGCACAGGCGCGACGCCTCCTCGAGGTAGTGGGTCGTGTAGACCGTCGTCATCCCGTCCAGCTCGGACGACCTGAGCAGCTCCACGAGGTTGTGCCGGGCGGTCGGGTCGAGGCCCGCGGTCGGCTCGTCGAGGAGCAGGACCCGTGGCTCGTGCACGAGCGCCGAGGCGATGGCGAGCCTCTGCCGCTCCCCTCCGCTGAGCCGCTCCGTGCGCGTCGCCGCGTGACGGCCGAGGTCGAGGACGTCGAGCATGAGGTCGACCCGGTCGCGGCGCATCCCGTACATGTCACTGAGGGCCGTGAGGTGCTCGCGCACGCTGAGCTTGGGGAAGAAGGCCGTGCGCTGCGGCTGCACGCCCACCTGGCGGTACAGCTCGGGATCCCTCGGCCGGGTGGGCCTGCCCAGCAGGCGCACGTCGCCGGACGACGGCGCCCGGAAGCCCAGGATGATGTCGAACAGCGTCGACTTGCCCGCGCCGTTCGGCCCGATGATCCCGTGGAAGGATCCGGGCCGCACCTGGAGGTCAACGGACTGGAGGATGGGCTTCCCCTTGATGCTCAGGGAGACGCCGGAGACGTCCACCGCCGAGTCGTCGATCGAGGTCACGAGTGTCCTTTCATCAGGGGCGCTGGGAGCGACGGTCGTCGCTCCCAGCACCCGGTGTGGCCGACGAGGTCCGTCAGCCGGTGATCACGCCGTCGCGCAGGAGGAGGTGGACGTGCAGCACGACGTGCAGGTCGAGGAGCACGACGACGAGGACGACGACGAACAGGTGGAGCCGAAGGCCATCTCGGAGTAGTCCACGTAGTCCTTCACCTCCAGGGTGTCGATCTCGAAGGCGTCGAGCTCGGCGGCGAGCGATGCGAGGTTGTTCACGGTGCTTCCTTCTTCTTCAGTTTCCCGACGACGCGGATGCGTCTCAGGTCAGCGCCGGCGACAGCGCCGACGCTCCGACCAGCAGCAGCGAGAGGACCGCTGCCGCCAGCAAGAACGGGTACGCGCCCACGAGGACGCGGGTCACGAGCGGGAGTCCGCGCGGCCGCGCGTACCTCCCGGTGAGCGTGCGGAACGCGACCGCCTGCAGCTGGTCCACGGAGGCCACCACCTCGAGCAGCCGCGTCCCGTCCGTGTTCGGGAGGAACGAGACGGCGAGGCTCACCACCAGCAGGTCCACCAGCAGCGCGGTCGCCGCGACGAGCCCGAGGAACGATCCGGGCCCTGCCAGGGCGAACACGGCGCAGGGCACGGCGACGAACGCCATGGAGAGCGCGGGTCCGCTCGCGACCACCCGCAGGCGACGGCCCTTCGAGAGGAGGGCCAGGCCGTCCAGCTGCGTGTTCATCAGCGGGACGACGCCCAGCCGCGTCACGGAGAGGCGTGCGCGGCGTCCGGAGAGGGTCCGGAACGTGCCGACGTGCGCCGCCTCGTGGAGCAGCGTGACGCCGCAGCTCCACGCGATCGCCAGGGCCAGGGCCGGCAGGATCCCCGTCACCGGAGGGGCGGCCATCACCGCGGTGAGCGCGGAGCCCGCCGACGTCCAGCCGACGACGACCGCGACGATCCCCACCGCCACCAGCAGCACGAGCACCGGCGTCGCCGCCAGGATCCCGAACGGGTTGCGCGCGGACGCGCCGCGGGCCGCCCACACCTCGGACAGGTTGTCGGCGCCCACCGCGGCACGGCGGTCGAATGCGTCGAGCGTCGGGGCGGACATCGTGAACGGCCGCTCGACGAGGCCGAACGCGAGGAGCCTGTTGACCGTCGCTCCGATCACCTGCTCCGGGAGGGGAAGCCCCTGACGCGCGATCTCCGCGCCCATCTCCGGTACCGTCCTCGTCCCGTCGACGAGGTCGATGACCATCCGCTCGCGCAGCCCCACGCGGAGGATGCGCTCCTGGCCGGCCACGGAGACGTCGGTCAGGATCTGCTGGCCGTCCCAGCGCGGCGGCCCCACCTGGGCTCCGGCGGCCAGCCGGGGGCGCCACCCCGCGGCAGCCCGCGCGGTGCTCGACTCCTGCGTCCCGCTCACGCGGCGCCCTCCATGGCACGGGCCACCTGGTAGGCGATGAACGCCTCGTCGGAGACCGACACCATCATGCGGTTGTTGGTCATGTGGATCAGGGAGTGGCAGAGCGACCACGCTGCCGCGTCCGGCGACTCCGGCGCGCGCAGACCGTCCTGGTACTCGAACTCGAGGGCGCCCTCGCGGAAGAGGACGTCCAGCTCGTCGCGGGTCGCGAGGTTGGTCGCCGCCCAGTCGCGGAGGAGCTGCGGCATGCCGCCGAGATCGCGGTCGACGATGCGGTCGAGCAGCGGGACGGTCCTGCTGCGGAGCGTGGCCGCCGTCAGGCGGTGCTCGCGCTGGCCCCTCTCCGTCGTGTACGGGGTGTCATCCGAGTACCCCGCGGCCCACCTGCGGTGGTACGCGACGAAGAAGTCCGCGACGAGCGCGCGGTCCCGCAGCAGCGCACACGCCGTCACGAAGCTCAGCTGGGTGGCGATGCCGAGCAGCAGGCCCCGGACGTCCTGGTTGCCGCGCTCGAGGACCCGTGCGGCCAGCTGGGTGGACGCCACGAAGTGCCGCTCGGAGAGCAGCATCCCGCGCGGGCCGCCGTACCGGTGGGTCTCGCGTTCGTACGGCCGGCGCTCGATCGTGTTGTTCTCGCGGAACAACGGCGCACCGCTCTCGTCGAAGTGCCGCGGCCGGTCCTCCTCGCGGAACTCGCCGAGGAACAGGCTCTCGTAGAACCCGTTGTCGGTGAGGCGCACGGTCGGGTGCATCGACGGCTTGCGCGCGAGGTAGGCCTCCACGTCGGGCAGCACCAGGCCGTCCACGTCGCGGTCCGCCGTCGCCGCTCCGACCCGCAGCCGCAGGCGCACGTGGCTGCCCTCCAGCCAGTAGTTGATGTAGAACCAGTCGCGCGCGACGCCGGACGCGACGAGGCGCTCCGCGAGCGGCACCAGGCACTCCGTGAGGAGGACGTCCGGGGACCCGCCGTAGAAGACGTGGTAGGCGACCCAGCGGTCGTCCGCGGCGGCGGGGGCGGGCAGCGGATGCGCGGCCCCCCGATCGACGATCGTGCTCATGCTGCGTCCTCTCCCGGGAGGTCGACGACGCTGATGCCCAGCATCGCCTCGGTCACGCGCCGGGTACCGTCACCGAGGTCATGGGCGCCTTCCGGCGCGGGGAGCAGCTCCGTCAGCTCGAGCGCCGCACCCGCCCCCGCGGACCGCAGCCGGCTCGCGAGGTTCGAGAGGCAGACGACGAGCGCGGCATCCAGCAGGAACGGCTTGGAGCGCCGCGCCGCGCCCTCCGCGAGCACGCGGGCGTAGGAGCGGACGGGGAGGGCGCGGTGCGCCCAGAAGCGCTGCCATGCCAGGTTGCCCGCCTGCGTCGTCGGATCGTCGAGGGGGAGGTCGGACGCTCGCAGGAGCACCGCTGCCCGGACGACCACGATCCCCCCGAGCACCATGCGTGGACGCACGATGACCGTGCCCTCCTCGGGGACCGCCTGCAGCAGGTCCGCGGGCTTCGCGCTGATCGTGGCCGACGGGGTGAGCAGGGACAGCGACTGGTGCAGCCGCGGTGTGGCGGCGGGCACGAGGTACCCCGCGTACTCCGGATGCACGACGGTCCCCGTCTCGCGCTCGACCAGCGTGACGCGAGCGGCGCGCTCGTCCCATCGCAGCGCCAGGGACTCGAGGCGCACCGCCCCCGCGCCGGGCCGGACGGGATCGCCCGGCACGAGCAGTCGCGCGGACAGCACGGGCTCGTGCAGGTTCAGGTTGGAGAACACCGTGCCCCCGCTGATCTCCATGAGGCGCACGCCCGCAGCGGCGGCCACGGCCTCGACGTCCGCCATGAGGCCGTCCTCCCGGTGCGCGGCGCCGTGGGTGAAGCGCGACAGCGGGAAGCCGATCCCGCCGAAGCAGTCGTTGACGACGGTCACCCCGGTCGCGGCGTCCCGCTGCACGAGCAGGTTCACGTGCCGGTAGGCGGCCCGGACGAGCGGCGGACCTGTCAGGAGGTCGTGCAGCTCCTCGCGCAGGTCCACCTCCCGGGCGGCCATCCGCCGGGCGACGTCGGTCCCGATCAGAGGCAGGGCCTCCTGCTGCGCGCGGAGCCGGGCGAGCATCGTGCGCCGCGCCGCCTCGCCGCGCCATGCCCCGCCCCAGCGCAGCCACGGGTCGTCGGCGAGGTCCTCGTCGGCCACCGTGTCGATGCGGTGCTCCTGGAACGACTGCAGCAGCTCGGCGTCGAGGCCGCGCAGGAACGCGGCCACGTCGTCCACGGGCTCTCCCGCCTCGACGCGCTGGAGGTAGTAGCCGTCCAGCAGCGCCCGACGGAGGTGGCTGGTGTCGAGGAGGTCGATGAAGCGCACCAGGGCGTCCGCGACGTCGGGCGCGACCCGGAGGCCCTGCGCGATGCCGGGATCGTCGGCGGCGACGACCACGTCCTCGTAGACGACCGACCGGGGGACCTCGGCGTCGATCCCGGCCTCGGCGTACAGACCGGTGACCCGGCCCCGGAGCGTGCGCACGTGGACGGCGCGCTCCTCGCCGTCCGAGATCCCCTCGAGCTCCCGGGCCTCGTCCCGGTAGGCGGCGAGGAGCGCGGCCAGGCGGGTGCCCCGGGGGCTGCCGGACGCCAGCTGCTCGAGGACGCCGGCGAAGCGGCCGTCGTCGGTCGCGTCGATGGCCAGGGCGGGCGCGACGACGACGCCGAGGCGCATCAGCGTGGTGACGAGCTCGACGGCACGCTCCCCCGTGATCCCGCCCGCGGTCACCAGCGCGTCGACCAGCCCGCGCCAGGTCGTCTCGCCGCCGAGCTCGTCGAGGGCGTGCTCGACGAGCTCGAGCACGCCCTCGGACCGGAGCGTCACGTGCGCCTCGACGCAGGCGGCGTAGTCGTCGCGCGATTCGACGTCGGTGAACGTCCACGAGGCGCGGTCCACGGAGGTGGTCCCCGGGAGGCGCCGCAGGTAGGGGCTCAGGCGCACGCGGAAGCCGCCGACGAGGTCGGGCTGCGCGGGCGTCGCCGAGAGGACGTGCGCGAGCGGATAGACCGACCACGTGGCCCGCGCGCCCGGCTGCGCGGTGGGGCGCCCCGACGCTCCCGCGTCGGGGAAGGCCACCGGGCCGAGCGTCGAGAAGGGGGTCGTCTTGGCCGCGGCGCGCAGGACGTACGACATGACCGACCGCTCCACCCGCTTGCCGCGCTTGTCGACGACGCGGCCGGTGTCCATGCCCTGCCCATAGCGGACGCGCTCCGCGACCAGCTCGGGCGCGGAGAGCGCGACCCCGCGCACGAAGCCCGGGTCCGAGGCGTGCGTGCGGAGGCGGTGACGCTGCGCGAGGAGGGTGCCCGCGAAGCGGTCGCCGTGGGCGCGGTCGTGCGCGAGCCACGACCGGACGTCCTCGGCATCGGGGCCGAGGATCGCGTCGAGGTCGGCGCTCCGGTCGATGCCGAGGCCCGCGAGGCTCCGCTCCACCGCCTCCGCGTCCCGCTTGAAGAGCGCGCGGCGCAGCGCGACGAGGGGCCGGGCGTCCTGGCCCTCGGCGCGCCGGAGGGCGATCTCCTCGTGCAGCCGAGCGCTCAGCACGTGCTGCCGGTCGGCGATGCGCCGGAGCGCGGCCCAGAACGCGCCGAAGCTCGCTCGGTGTGCCGCCTCGTCGAGCTCGTCCACGACGGTCACGGGGAGCCCGCCGAGACGCAGCTGCCAGCGGGCGTCGAACGTCACGCTCGAGGAGCTCATCGACGTCCCCCCTCGAGGACGCGCGCATGGACGCGGCCGGAGGCGGGTGCGTCCACGCCGAGCATGATCATGAGCATGGGAGCCAGGTCGCCGTCGAGATCCGCGTGCTCCGCGTGCGCGGCCGCGTCGAAGCCGAGCGCGGTGCCCGTCGCGATGCCGAGCCGGCCGGCGCGGGTGAGCAGGGCCTGGCACGCGGCACCGACCGCGGCGTTCGTCCGGCGGTAGCCGCGCACGCCCGAGGCCTCGGAGGCCGGCACGACGTCGCCGCAGAGCAGGACGGTGCACGCGGCGCGGCGTCCCATGTAGTTGCGCAGGAAGTAGGTGCTCTCGAGGAACGCGGAGTGGTCCCCGTCGCGGAGGCGGCGCAGGCCGTCGCCCTCGTCGAGGTAGAGGCCCGCGTCGAGCCCGTCGACCCGTTCGGCGTAGACGAGGTGGGCGAAGCGGGTCCCGCGCGGGCTGCCCGCGGCGACGGCCGCCGAGGCCCGGCGTCCCTCGTCGAGGAGCTCGCACAGCGCGGCGACGGCGATGGGGCCGCCGCCGAAGCGGCCGAAGCTGGTCTCGCGTCCCGTGAGCTCGAGCCAGGCCCGAGCGCGATCCGCGCGGGCCGGCGTCGGCACGACGCGGCGGACGAGCTCCCGCGCGGAACGATCGGGCTCCTCCGCCGCCATGTCGCGCTGCAGGGCCGCCGTCGTGACGAAGCGCGCGGGTCGGACGTCGCGGCTGTGCGCGGGCAGGAGGGCGGGGGCGGGGACCGCCGCGGCGCGGGCCCGCGGTGCGGTGCCCTCGTCGATGCGTCCCCACGGCTGCACCGCGTAGACGCCGCGCTCGTCGGCGCGGACGCCGAGCAGGGCCGCGATGGCCGTCTCGTCCACCTCCATGTCGAGGGAGCCGGAGACGTCGTCGCCGAGGAGCTCCCTCTCCGCGCCGAAGAAGGTGCCCACGTCCATGGCGGTGGCCTGGTAGGCGAAGTCGCTGTACTTGAAGGACGACCGCCAGTAGTCGATGGTGAGCACGAGATAGGCGAGCGCCGGATCCGGGTAGCCCTGGATGCGTCGGAGCTCCTCCGTCCGGTCGTGCCGCTGCAGCGTCTCCCAGCCGTTGGCCACGGTGCTGTAGTGGTGGACCCCGGGTGCGAGATCCTCGTCGCCCCCGTGCACCAGGTAGGCGTCGACGCAGTACCTGCCCCCTCCGGATGCGGCGCCGCGACCCCACTTCACGGAGCCCGCACGGGAGTGGACCTCGGGCCGGTCGTTGAGGTTCACCGAGATCCGCGCCGCCACCATCCCGTACGCGGCGTGGCAGACGTCGGCGACGGCGCGGCTGACCGGGACGGGCGACTCCCCGAGCAGGCCCGCCCCCGACGTCGGCGGTGCCACGAGGCGCAGCGGCGCCGTGCGGTGGTCGGTCACGGTCAGGGGCGCGTTCTCCCAGTCCGCGTGCCAGGTGTCGTCGGGCATGCCCGCCCGCGCCCGGTCGATGATCAGGCGGGCGTACTTGGCACCGGCATCCCCGATGGGGACGTCCGACCAGTCGGTGTTCGGCGACACGTCGATCCTGTCTGTCACGGGAACGGATGGGGCTGGAGGTGGAGGCGGAGGCTCGTCGGGTCCATGCGCTGCTCGACGAGCCACGCGCGGCACCGGTCGGCCAGGCGCGGCATGCGCAGCGCGCGCTGGTCAGCCCAGCCGAAGTCGAGCGGCAGCAGGCCGGGGACGACGACCTTGGCGCACGCGAGCAGGTGCCGACGCGAGAGGGCGCTGCCGACGTCGACCGCGATCGGGCGCACGCCGGCCCGGGCGGCCGCAGCGACGACGATCCGCAGGTCGGTCGCGACGTCCTCCCCCGCGCGCGCGTCGCGGCGGAGGTCGGCGAGCCCGATGGGCGGCCGGTCGTCCGCGGGCCGCCCCGCGCACGGGTCGCCGGCATCACCGCGGGCCCAGCGCGTCAGCCGGGGCCGGGCCTCCGCGAGGCCGTACAGATCGGCGTGGTCCTCCACGGCGCGGACGAGCCCAGGGTCGGCCAGCATGGCGACGAGCTCGGGGCGCCGCTGCGCCGCACGGTCCTCGATGACCGTGAAGTCGGACGCGACCTCGACGAGCGCACCCCGGAGTGCCCGCTCCGGATCGGGGTGGGATCCGGCTCCGAGGCAGGTGCCGCCGGAGGCCGTGTCGCAGATCGCGATCACCGTGGGGACCTCGACGCCCACCGTCGCGTCCACGAACCGCACGCGCCGGCCGACCAGCCGGAGGCGACGCAGGTAGGCGAGCGACTCCTCGTCGCGGATGCTGTCCGGGTCGATGTCCCGCAGAGGCAGGTCCCCGTGCCAGGCGAGCAGGAACGCGTCGCGCTCGACGACCTCGAGGAGGCCGAACAGCCGCGCCTCGTCGTCGTCGCCGCCGACGGCGCACCCGCTGGACGAGTCCTGGACGTACACCGGGTCGGCGACACGCGCCTCGTAGTGCACCGTGCGCGTGGGGACCGCCGCGGCGGAGCCGTCGACGAGGTCGACACCGCACGTCCACGCGGTGATCACGGGGTGCGGGATGCGCCAGGACGCGGGGTCGAGACCGAAGTCCGCCGGCTGCACGAGCCGCACGCCCTCGGGGACGTCGCTCACGACGTCGTCCGGGTCGGGCTCCGCGCAGCAGACGCGCTCGATGCCCTCGGCCAGGCCGACCTGGGCGGAGCGCGCGTACGAGTCGCAGTGCCCACCCCATGCGCGGACGAACGCCCCGTGGTCGCCGTGCTGCACCACGAAGCCGCTGACCTTCGACGTGACCAGGGAGCCGAGGTCGGGCGAGAGGTCCGCGGAGAGCACGCCCGTCACCGGGTTGCAGAGGTCGCTCTCGCGCCTCCCCTCGCCGAAGCTGGTCGCCAGGTCCCTCGCCCGATATCCGGCGGGGTCCGGGGCGGCGGCCCCGACGGACGCGGGTGGGGCGGCGTCGGCGTGCGGGCAGTGCGCGCGGCACACCACGTCGCCGTGCCGGACGCCGACGTCGTGCCGGCCGACGGCGACGTAGCCGGCGTCGCGCGGAGGCGAGGCGAACGCGTCGAGGAACGCCCGGAAGAACGGGTGCTCCGCCTCCGCGTCGACCGCGCGTCGCCGCGTGGACGAGCTGCGGAGGTGGAAGCCGTCCATCTCGGAGAGACGCGCTCGGGCGCACAGGAGGCAGTCGTCCGGCCCCGCGGCGAGTGCGTAGCGATCGGCCATCAGGAGGTCCACGTCGGCAGCCCTCCCACGACGACGGCGGTCGCCGCGGCGAGTCCGCAGACCGTCAGGAGAGGGGCCTCGATCAGGCCGACGGCCACCTCCACGTGCACCCGCCGTGCGGGGGCCGCGTCATCCGCGCCGATGAGGGCGCGGGGATCCACGCCGGTCCAGAGGCGCATGGCCCCGGTCTCGGGCGGGACCCCTCCGGACTGCCTCTGCGCCGCGACCTCCGACACCGCCGCGACCACGGCGGCCGCGGGGCTCGCCCCCACGGCGACGTGCCACACGACGATCCCGTCGCGCTCCTCGTAGGCGACCACGGCGTCCAGGTCCCCATGCCCGGAGACCACGGCCGAACCGAGGTGCACGCAGGTGGTCTCCGGCGCGATCTCCCGGACGAAGGCGCTCGCGGGGTCGTCGGCGTCGATCCGGACGACGGTGCCCGCGGGGCGGCGGAGCGCATCCAGGAGGAGCGCCTCGGCCACGGCGCCGTCCACTGCGCGGTCCAGCGCGGCCTCGGCGGTGAGGGCGACGGCGACCGCCGCGGACGACCGGTCGTGGCGTCCGTCGGAGTTCGCTCGGGAGCGCCGGAAGACCGCCGCGGCGGGGACCTCCGCGATGCGCCCGTCTCCCGTGGTCGAGAGCGCGATGCGGGCCGTCGCCGGCTCCAGCTCGGCCACGAGGTCCTCGTAGCAGCGGGCCACCGCCTCCATCCGCGCGTCGGCGGCCGTCCACACGCTGGATGCGGGGCGGCGCGCCCCGCTCGTGGTGACGGCGACGCCGACCTTCATCGGGAGCTGCGTCAGCTCCGCGTCGTCGAAGCCGGTCACGGGCATCGTGACGGAGCCCACGGCCGTCCGCCACGCGTCGTACTCGCCCGCGCGGGAGTCGCCCGGGGATGCGATCCGGGGCCGACGGCCGAGGTCCCGCGTGTCAGGCCCGGCCGGCACGACGGTCGCGCGCTCCCGCTGCGTGGACGGCACGATCCGATGCGAGGCCGTCTCCCCGGTGACGACGTCCAGGGAGACGGCGCCCGTGCCGGTCTCCGCCGGCAGCGCGCCCGTGAGCCCCTTGAACACCTCGTAGGAGAGGAGCGCGCCCATCATGCGCTGCACCGACACGGACGCCGCGCGCCCCACGAGCGGCGAGTTGCCGGCATCGGCCGACACGAGCATGCGATGCAGTCCCACCAGCGCCCCGGCCTCCTCGAGGGCGGCGACCGCGTCGGTCCAGTCGGGCCCGCCGGCGTCGCCCGTCGACCAGCGGTGCGGCAGGGCCCACAGGCGGTCCACGCCGGGCACCACGAGGAGCACCCGCGCGGCCTCCAGCGACGCGGAACGACGGCGGAACCAGGAGTAGGAGCGTGCGGTGGGCATGACGATGACGTGCTCGGCGTCCGCGATCGCGGCGTCCGCATCCTCGTCCGACGGACGCGGCCCGGGGGTGGTGCGCACGTCGCGATGCCCGTTGGCCCGGAGGTTCTCCTGGATGGCGTCCGCGAGCGGGCCCTCGCCGACGAGGAGCACGGGGGCGTCGCGGAAGCGCCGGAAGGCCGCGTGCGGCGCGTCGACGTACTGCGCGAGGAACGAGATCTGCTCGGCGTGCTCGACGCGGGCTCGGTCGTCCACCATCTCGACGTCGCCCGCGGGTATCCAGCGGAGGAATCCGCGATCGGAGAGATGCCCCAGCAGCCCGTCCACGACGGGCCAATTGCGAGGTCCCGCGGCGGCGCGCAATTCCTCGCGGCGAAGGGTCCCGTCGAGCAGCGGGACGATGCGCTCGAAGAGCTGGAATACGCCCTTGCCAGCGAGCTGGAAAGCGGGGCCGGTCGACGAGAATTGCATCCCGCTGTCCATGGGGGCGTAGTAGGTGTCCCTGCGCAGGAACGGGCGGCTGCTGTCCTCGATCGCGTCGAGCCGCGCGGTCGATGCGGACGAAGTGCTGATCGCCTCGGTCATGTCGCCCCCCTCAGAACGTGGAGGAGAGCCCATGCGGTCGTCATCGTCGACATGGGCGAGAGCGTCGAACGCCTTCCGCCGCCTTCGACGCTACGCGGATCGACGGGGGTCGGTCCACCCCCCGAAATAGACGCCCGAAAAGGCGGGATATCGACGATGGGGCCTTGATTACCGGCCCGCCCATGCGTTATGTTCGCGCGAAGGAAAGCGACCGGAGAACGCATGCCCCCGCGCGAGGGCATTTCCCCCGTCATTCCAGCCCGGCCCTACCACACCACGCACGCGAGATGGGCGGGCGATGCATCCGCGCTCAGACGGCCGGCGTCACGCCGACTCGCGCACCACCAGCTGGTGCCGCACCGTGCGGACCACCTCGGGGCCGGAGCGCGGCAGGTCCCCCGCGATCATCGCGACCGCGAGGTCGAGCGCGTGGCGGGCGAGCTCGTCGAGGTCGACCGCGAGCGTCGTGAGGGTGGGCGCGAGCAGGCGGCCGACGGACAGGCCGTCGATGCCGACCACGCGCACCTCGCCCGGCACGTCGACGCCCGCGCGGCGGCAGGCGGAGAGCACGCCGAGGGCGCACACGTCGTTGAAGGCGACGATCGCGTCCGCCGAGCGCGGGCGGGCCACGATCCGCTCGGTCGCCTCCGCCGCGGCCTCCGCGGTGGGCGCGGACGCGCGGACGACGGACACGTCCATCCCGCGGGCGGCGAACGCGTCCACGAGCAGCCGGGCGCGCGCGCTCGGCCCGGCGGCCACGGCGGCGTCCAGGACGACCGGATGCGCGACGCCGGCCGCCCGCAGGTGGTCGGCGAGCGCGTCGATGGCGTCCGAGGGATCCAGCAGGACGGCGGCGCGCACGGGCTCGCCATGCGGATCCAGCTCGACGACGGGCACCGAGCCGAGCCGGGCGATCCACTCGCCGGCGCGCGACCCGAGGGTGCCGATCACCGCGTCGGTCTGGGCGCCGAGCGCCTGGACCATGCGGTCGGAGTCGGCGGCGAGGCCCACGTCGGCGAGCGACACGTTCCAGCCGCGCGCCGCCGCGACGCGCACGACCGCGGACGCGAGCTCCGGCGACCACGGGTTCCGCAGGTCGTCGACGACGAGGCCGAGCTGGTGGTCGCCGCCCGTCACGAGCCCGCGGCCGAAGCGCGACGGGCGGTACGCGAGCCGATCCGCGGCGTCGAGCACGCGCCGCTTCGTCTCCTCGCTGATGCCCGCCATGCCGTTCATCGCGCGCGTCACGGTCTGCCGGGAGACCCCGGCGGCGGACGCGACGTCGTGGATGGTGGCGCGGCCGGCCGGCTCCCTCGCGGGCTCCGGGCCGGCCGCGCCCGCTCCGCTCAGCCGCGCAGGTCCAGCCACGCCACCTGCTCCGGGGTGAGCTCGACGGACAGGCCGCGCATCGAGGAGCGGACCTCGGAGATGGTGCGCGGTCCGAACAGCGGGAAGGTCGGGAACGGCTGCGCGAGCACGTAGGCGAGCGCGATCGCCGTGGCCTGCACCCCGTGCTCGGCGCCCAGCTGCTCGGCGCGACGGAGGCGCTCGAAGTTGTCGTCGCCGTAGTAGCAGCGCACGAGCTCGGGGTCGCTCAGGTCGTCCGGGCGGGCGCGGCCGGTGAAGAAGCCGCGCGCCTGCGACGACCACGGCAGCAGCGGGATCTGCCGCTCCTCGAGCCAGGCCTTGGACGCGGGATCCGTGACGTGCACGCACCCCGCCCACGGCACGTCGTACGCCTCGGCCAGGCCGAAGTGGTCGCTCAGCGCCTGGAACCCGGCCCGGCCGTTCGCCTGGGCGTAGGCCTGCGCCTCGTCGAAGCGCTCGGGGGTCCAGTTCGAGACGCCGTAGGAGCGGATCCGCCCGGCGCGCTGGTGCTCGTCCATCACGTCGACGAACTCCCCGACCGGAACGTCGAGGTTGTCGCGGTGCATGAGGTAGATGTCGGCGTAGTCGGTGCCCTGGCGCTCGAGGCTCTCCAGCAGCTGGCTGGTGAGCGACTCCGGGTCGCAGTGCGGGGTGTGCGCGCCCTTGGTGATGACGACCAGGTCCTCGCGGATCCCGCGGTTCCGGATCCACTTCCCCAGGCGCCCCTCGAGCACGCCGCCTCCGTAGATGTAGCCGGTGTCGAAGGCGTTGCCGCCCTGCTCGACGAAGTGGTCGAAGATCGCGGACGCGTGCGCCAGGTCGGGCTGGTTGTCGACGCCCATGACGAGGCGCGACATGCGCTTGCCGACGCCGGGGATCTCGCCGTAGAGCATCGGGCTGTCGTCGCGCACGCGGAGGGGCCGGCCCGAGACGGTGGGGATGTCCGCGTCCTCCGACTCGAACGGGTAGCGGAGCTGGAGCGCAGCGCGCCAGCGGTCGAGCGTGCGCGCGGTGGCGAGCGTCTCGTCGAGCGTCATCTGCGCGGCCTCGCCGAGGCCGGCCGCGAGGGCGTCGGTCGTGGCGTCGGCCTCGATCGCGTACGGCTTCGCTCCCTTGAAGGAGTGCGTGCGCGGCTCCTCGCCCACGACGGAGACCTCGATGGTCGGGGCGTCGCCGAGGGTCCACGGGTCGCTGAGGTGGATGCGGCCCTTCGAGCCGTGGATCGTGAGCGCCTGCGGCTCGCTGAGCGCGACGCCCGTGCGGAGCGTCGCGGTGATGCCCGGCCGCCCGGCGGCGCCGCGGTAGGTCGCGCGCGCGACCGACCACTCGTCGACGCCGGTCGGGCCGACCGTGCCGTCGACCTCGAGCGTGAGCGGCTCGGCGACGGCGATCCCGGTGGCGGCCTGCACGACGGCGGCCGTGCCGGTGACCGTGTAGCCGCCGACGTCGAGGATGCCGCCGCCCGCGGTCGCGGTCTCGTAGAGGCGGCCGGTGCGGGATCCGGTGCGGAAGGAGAACGACGCGTCGACGTGGGCGACGTCGCCGATCACGCCGTCGCGGATCAGCTCGAGGAGCGCCTGGGTCTGCGGGTGGAAGCGGTACATGTACGCCTCGACGAGCGGGAGGCCGGCGGCGCGGGCCGCGTCGACGAGCGCCATCGCGGTGCCGTGGTTGACGGCGAGCGGCTTCTCGCAGAGGACGGCCTTGCCGGCGTCGAGCGCGCGGACCACGAGGTCGGCGTGACCGGTGTGCACGGTGGAGATGTAGACGGCGTCGACGTCCGGATCCGCGAGGACGGCGTCGTAGTCGCCCGCCGTGACGTCGGCGAAGCCGTGGTCGGCGGCCTCGGCGGCGAAGGCCCCGGCGCGCTCGGCGCTCGAGCTGCCGGCCGCGACGAGGCGCGCGTCGCGCGTGCTCGCGGGGAGCTGGGAGAGGAAGCGGCGGGCGATGCTGCCCGGGCCGAGGACCGCCCAGCCGGGAGCGGTCGGGGTGGTCGGGGTGGGGTCGGTCATGGGGAGCCCTTCGCGGCGTCGTCGGCGTGAACGTTCACGACGACGCTACGGCCGGGGATCCGGTCGCGTCAAGGGTCCGCTTCGTGAGAGCGCGTGAACGTTCACGGTCACCGCCGTAAGACGCTCCGCGGGCGGCGCCGGCCGTCGCCGCGTCACGTTCCGTCACGCGGGCCCGGATCGCAGCCCGGCTGCCTATCGTCGAGCGCACCGCGGCCGGTCGGCCGCCCACGAGCCGCACGACGAAGGAGCGCACCATGCCGCAGCACCCCAAGGGATCCGTCCTCGAGTTCGACCTCCGCGGAACGGGATCCGGCGTCCTCCAGGAGGTGTCGATCGCCGGGAGCGAGCACACCGTCCGCGCCGAGGGGCACCCCGCGTTCGGCGGCACGGACAGCGCGCCCAGCCCGCTCGACCTCGTGCTCTCCGCGTACGTCTCGTGCAACCAGGTGACGGCGACGATCGTCGCGCTCGGCCAGGGCATCACCTTGGGCGCGTTCGAGGGCCGCGTGCAGGCCGAGCTCGACAACTCCGTGCT
>Ga0265798_10001595_pt1 | contig 35056 bp, 24 predicted proteins | sample P3T30metagenome_FD_192430 | JGI IMG/M metagenome (GOLD analysis project Ga0265798, IMG submission 192430) | Plant litter microbial communities from East Loma Ridge, Irvine, California - P3 T30 | ecosystem: Environmental > Terrestrial > Plant litter > Unclassified | place: USA: California...
TTTCTGATACGTGAAGTGCTGAAACCTGACACGTTTCCGAGGATATCGACCTACCTATCTAGGAAGCTCTTTTAGATTGACTTACCTTCTAAATGAGTCACAGATCATCCGCCCTATCTCAAGCTATGAAAACCCCGAAGACAAGAGAAAAGCTTATCATCCCCACCCCACTCTCTGAACAAACCCCCAAGACAACACGTCTCCCCTTCTCCTATATCCCCCCCATATCACCACCCGTATCACCGTCACACAAACCGCAACAATGCCCCTCCCACCCATCACCCCACCCCTCCTCAACTCCGCAAACCCCTGGTGCACAACCCTTGAGCAACTCCAGGAACTCTACGAAAGTTCACACACAGGCGCCATCACAACGCGTACATCCCTCCTCGGCGGTTTCCCGCACGATCCCGCCCACCACCAATTCACCTTCTTCAACCCCTCAACGCACGCAACCAGCACGCCGAACAAAGACCTCGGCGGCGATGCTAGCACGACAGGGAGTCTGAACACGTTGGGGTACTCCCCAATCCCCTTGTCCGAGTATCTAGAATATGTGAAGACGATAAGCGAGGGGTTGAGCGACGTGCCGCCAAACGGTCGGGAAAGTTACAAGCTAGTAGTTGTGTCTGTAACAGGCTCCGCAGAGGAAATAGCACAATGCTACAGCCTCATCTGCACCACGCAGTCCAATGTTAAAATGCCGCTAGCCATGGAAATCAACCTCTCGTGTCCCAACATCCCCGGAAAAACGCCGCCAGCGTACAACACCGCTGCTCTCCGCGAGTATCTACTTGGGCTCAAAGTAGCGATTGATGTCGGCCTGACGAAAAGCGGGGGTGTAACGCAAATTCCCGTTGGAATCAAAATCCCACCCTACACGTACAGCGAGCAGTTCGAGGGGTTGATAGGCGTATTAGTGGAAAGTGGGCAGGACAGTATGAAACCCGTCTACCTACCCAGCCCCATCTCCTTCATCACGGCCGTAAACACGTTGGGTTCGAGTTTACTCCTCTCCCCCTCCCCAAGCCCAGAAGCAGGTCCAAAACCCGCCTTGAACTCTGCAAACGGCACCGGAATAGGCGGGCTAGCAGGCGCGCCGTTGCATCCTCTTGCGCTGGGTAATGTGGCTACGTTACGGCGGTTACTGGATCAGTCTGCGTCTGAGGAGGTGAAGGGGATTGTGGTTATAGGGGTGGGTGGTGTGGAGGACAAGGCTGGGTTTGAGAGGATGAGGAGTGTAGGGGCGGGAGCTGTGGGTGTGGGCACGGCGTTGGGGAGGAAGGGTGTTGCTGTTTTTGGGGAGATTGTCTCGGAAGGCACGTAGAGCCGTGAGTTCTGCTATACAATGATGAGGTGATTATTGTCGATGGGAGAATAACGTGATCATGTTCAAAATGCTGCATTAATGAGGCTAGCGCTACCCTACTCTTTCCATGATAGTATACAAGAAACCCCAACCAACTCCAAAAGCACAAACACCACCCCCATCCCAATAAACCCCAGAATGAACAAACAAGAAAGCAATGCAAAGGATTTGCCGCCCATAAATGCTATGCGCCGATGCATGCCAGAGTAGTTACCAATTTCATTACCTTTGTCTTTCCGTGATTGCGCCCAAACGCCATGCTTGCGTCCCTGAAGCCGAAGAAAAATCAAAACGCCAGTCAAAAAGGAATTAGAGAAAAGACGTGTCTGGGGACCAACTTCTTCTTCTCCTGCTCTTCTGCTCTGCTGACTTCGCTCGACTTCTTCTTTAGAAGCTGGCATAGCCCGTGTCTTCGCCACCGGCATCGTCCATCCAGCCCGCGCCGACTTCACCTAGGCCAGGGCCGTGGTGATGGTTGCGTGCCATACCCTCACCCTCGCCTCGTTCGACCCACTCTTCGTTGATGTCGTGCCAGATGCGCTGGAAGTAGAGCCGCAGCGATCGCAGACCACGAAGGTAGCCTCTATCAATGCCATCCGGGTTCTGGGGTGGGCAAGGTAAGTCGTCAGGCAGCGGGTCTTCTGCGGTGACACAGTTGGCGAAATCGACAATCTTGAGCTTAATCTCTGGGAGATGCTTAGGTGTCGGCTTAGAGGCGGCTGTCGGGCCAGGTGATGTGGGTCCGGATGGTATTACTGAGACGTCTTCGCTGCTCGGGTTCGACAAACCGTTGGGCAGTGAAGGTTGCGCGTCTTTCTCCTTCGACTCTCCATCCCCACGATCGTAGAGCATCAGTAAGCTGCTTGCGTAGAATCGGTAGCCTGGAAGATTCCGTATCATGCGCTCCAGCTGACTGATCTTCTCCAGTATGACAGGAATATGTCTTGTCGCTGCTTTGTAACTTGTCCCATCCCAGAAAAAGCGCTTCAGCGCATCCTGGAACTCTCTGCCAGCCTTCAAGTCGCGGCCAAAGTACTTGTCTTCAAAGATGTAGCTTTGGGTTTTGGCGTTCCAGATCTGCATACCGCAAACACGTACGCCGAGCTGAGCACTTGTTGTCATCTTACACTTGCGTCTTTGAGACTTTTGTTTCTTCTCATCGGCTTCCACTCCATACTGCCGCGTGCCCATTTTCAGGTCCAAGACACAAGGCCTGGACATGCCTGCGGTAAGATCTTCCAGAAGGATGAAGTGCTGGACGCGCTCGTCGGGTTGTTGTTGCGCTTCTTCGGGATTGGAAGGCTCATCGCCAAGCGGGGCGCCGTTGCCATTTGGTGCAGCAGGGGCTGGTAGCATTGTGCCTTCTGATGGTGTCTGGGGATGAACCCCGTTTGTTGCGCCAGATGCTTGCACAGATCGGCCTCGGTGCTGATCTTTTGCGTCTGACATGGCATTGCGATCCTCGTCCATAGCAAATACTTCCTCCTCTGCGTCACCACCGTAGCCATCCTCTTCGTAGTATTCCAGGTTATGTCTCTGGACAGTATCTATCCCCAAGGGTCTTCTAGTAAGTCCACTGCCAGAATGACGACGACGGGGAAGATTGTTCGATGGCGGCTTCAGGGCATCGGCGGTGGTATCTGGCTGGCCAATGGAGCTGGAAACGGCAGCATCAGCGCTCCTTTCCGAGGCAAAGCGGTGCGCTTCAGCTTTGAGAACTTGTTTCCGTGTAGACTCTTCTGTGAGTGGTGGATGCAATCCAGCTACATCTGTGCTGTTCCTCCTTATCGTAGGCGCAGAGCCAGCCACGTTCTGCGGAACGTCTCCTCCTGTCTTACGAGCTGAGATCCCGTGATGATGATGGCGTGGCCGATGATGAATAGTTGGCGGCGCAAAAACCTGCCGGAGTACCTCCTCCTGTAGCTTTCTGTTGATCGTCGTCACACCCCAACTGCTAGCATGCTGCAATGGGGGCCGACTCGGGCTCGTAGAAATGTGACCATAGTCACTTTGGTTTCGTCGATGTTGTTGTTGCAACAAGGAAGCATTGCGCATCCATGGATCTGGGGTGGTGGAGCGTGGTGGCACGCGGAACAGATTGTCTGGGATTATGTGCCGGTTGTTCTCAAAGATGACCTGGGGGATGGGCATAATCTGCTGCGAGTGGCTGACCACTCGAGGTTGTTCCGCATTGCCCCGGTCTTCGGGAGCCTTTGAAGCCTGTCTTGACGCGCTTTCCGACTGCGTCGCTGAAGCAGTGGGAGCAGCATCAGATTTCGCTTTGTCTTTGGCAACCTTCTTTTTCTTGGGGGCTTTTCGGTAAGTCACGTTCAACACGCCGATGTATCTAGATGTCAATATTAGCAAGTATCCTAATCAAGAACCGAGGCGAAGGCAATGATCTTCGCTGATGTCTCAGCCTCGATCAATAGCGGGGGGAAAGTCCGTACCTTGGCAAGAATTCCAACAGCTCAGGGTGCTGCCGCTCCACTGTTTCGTAAAACTCATTCTCTCGATTGTTTAGCTGTTTGCATACTGCTCGCCTGGAAAAACGGTAAACAGTAGAATGACCGCCAACTTGGTGATCGTATGGCTTCAGCTCCACAGCACCCAGTGGGGCCGGCGGCTGAGCCACCTGAGGCGCAGCAGCCTTAGCTTCCTGTTTGTGCGAAGTCGCAGTGGGCGTCGTTCCTAGGTCATCAGTCGCACTGGATTCATAACCAAGATGTGATTGAGTAGACTCGGCGTGCGACTCAGACTCAGATTCAGCTGAAAGCGCATCGGGAGCGGTCAGCGGCTGCTCTTTATCTTTCTTCAAGGAAGTCGCCGTGGAGATATCACCATGAAGGCATTGATTGGTATCTTGGGCCTTTAGAGAAATTTCTACTTCTTGTGGAGTTTGAACATCCTTCTCTGTGGCCCACCCTTTCGGCCCCGCAACCTCGTGAGTTGAAGCCCTCTTATCGACAGCATTCACCTCTCTATCTCGGTTCTGTGGTTCTGTAGGGACCTGCTCACTTGTCTTAAGCCGGCGATGGGGAAAGTAGAGAGCCGAAGAGATCTGTTCTTTTTCCGATTCTTCATCCTCCTCCGAGCCTGGCGTACGTTCTTTATCGCCTCCGTCTTTAACCTGAAAGTAATCGGACGGCTCGTCATAGGGTGTCGCTCCATTCGTTGGTGCATGCGCGTGAACCTTTTCGACAGCTGATGTGGGTAGACTGCGAGAGAACGAAGACCGTGGGTCCGCACCAGGAGTCAGGTTGCCGAAGCCGCGAATGTCCTCGAGAAGACGCCTTGGGAATTTGTGCTTGTCCTGAGAACTTGCGTCTGGTCGCGTGCTTCCGTTGGGAGGTGGAGAGGCAACGCCTGACTCGGTGCGAGGCGCCGCTTTCGCATCGAAGTATGAATCAGTCGGACCGCCTAGAGGTGATTGCACGACGGAGGAAGCTAGGGATGCGCGGCGCAGCTGGTCAATGAGGCCGATCGTCTCGGTTGAGCCTTCTTCTGAAAGTGCGGACAGGGTCCTCTCAGCGGAAGGACGCTCTTTCGTCTTGTTGTCCTTCTTCTTCGGCTCTTCGGTAGGGTCGCCATCCTTGAATACGCGCAGATAGTGACTTGCTTTTCGACTGCGTGCGGAAGTGGGTTGTTCGGTCTTGGCAAGCGTTGCTTCAATCTTCTTCTCCATTTCCACGTCCATGACGGGCTGATCCAAGATCATGTTGCCCTTGAATGGCACAGGCTTCCCTTCGCGCCACTCCCTGTTCCTGCGCCTCTCTTCGCTCTCCAGCAGAGCCTCGTATTGGAGCTCGGGACGTGGCGGGGTGGTGGGGTGTTGTACGGGCGAGTCGACTGGGCTCATGTAGGGCGGAGGACTGTGATGGATGGCGTCGAAAGTCATACCGGCTGCAATGGCGGCGCGGGGGTTAAAGGGGGTCGTCAGGACGGCTTGGTGGTCGATGGAAGAAGGCGGAGGAAGGGTGGAATGCTTCCTGCGTATGATGGGCGGATCCATCAATCGCCTCTGGGGAGGTGCTGGCGCTGCCATCTCAGCCAGACTGTGTTCGGGAGCATCGTTGGCAGAATCTACATTGCGTGCGCTGGCCCGCGGGGAGGAGATGGGGCTGTCGGAGACGAGGTACGTGGTTGCGAAGATGCTGTCGCGCTCGTCGAGCTGGGGGCGGTCAATTGACGACTTCCAGAGGTTGCTCTCGTTGACAATGGGCGCGGTGCGTGAACGGCCCGTCTGCGCGAGGCTCTTGGGCGTCACTTGGTCGTGCTCGGCGTCGGGCGTGGGCAGTCCATGGCTGGCCGTCGACCTCACCGATGCGGGGGGTGAGGTATTTCCTTGGGCGTCCGGCTGGGGTGACATGGGCTCGACATTGATTCGACCGTCAGGAAGGCACCTCGTGGCGGGATGGGTGGCAGATATTGCCGGGCGGGCGCTCAGGACGTTGGCCAGGATGCGGTCGTTTGGGCGCGGCGGAGACACAGCGGAGGGCCAGCAGGGGCGGATCTTCTAGATTAGCGTGCAGAGCAGGCGCTGGCGGATGCGAGGGCTGCAGGCGGTGTTCCAGGGTGCTAGCGAGCGACGAGACCAGTGAGAAGGGCGAGAGGTCCACGTTCTAATTCTGTGTGGTTTGGCGTCCAGTCCAGAGTGGCGCAAAGATTATCCCAAGCGAGCGGCCCAATGACGTCTGCCTGACTGCTACCGCGTAACAAAGCGCGTCAGTGCAGGTGGTCCGAGTGGTGGTGGTTGTTTCGCGACGCCGAGTGCAGTGAGTGGATGGGAGTTTGTTTTGACGCAGTACTGAGGCAGTGAACAGGTGGCTTGTTGATTGATAGCGACAGAGGCAATCGGGCTTGGCACCAACTACACACGCAATGCTGGCAGCTCTTGTCATGGGTTCCTGTCTGGTGAAGACGAGGAAGGAGCATCCGTGCACGCAGACGATATCGGTTCACGGACAGCACTAGCAGCACAACGTTGACGCTACAACCCACGACACATGCTGTCACGATAGGGCGCTGAGATTCGCTGCCGCTTCACTTTGCACGTTATTAGGACAGCACTGTCAATTTTCCAGGCACCGTGACACAAGCTAGACTTCCTCCCGCCTCCGCGCCCTCCCCAGCGTGGCCGTGCAAAGGCCCGTATCCAAACTATGCGGTACCGGCTATACCGTCCCATCGCGATTGCCTCACCCCCTTTCGCCGATATCAATCCGTGCTCCCCCAAGGTCTGCTGCTTGCATCGACTGTGCATGGGCGACAGGTGTCCACGGCCAATCACTCGAGAACGTGGCCTCTCACCGCCTGCTGCATCCTTACGAGACTATCGCTGCACGTCGCTGTGATACCGGTACAGAATGCTTCTCTCTGGCAATATTGAAGTGCCACGGCGCTCAGAGCCACTCGTAGCACGTAGCCATGCCGATGCTTCCGCGGTGCTCCTACCGGGAGTGCGCTGCGTGCAGAAATGATCTTGGTTCTTTGTCATAGTATTCAAGTGTCGTCTATATTGCGAAGAAAGCGATCTGTGAAATCCAGACTACCGGTAGGGCCGAAGTCGCCAAGTGACGTGTCGATGTTCAGCGCTGGAAATCCGACCTCATTCAATACCCCTTTCGACCTGTCACCAAAGGATCCGTGAGAGATCTGGGAAGCTTTGTCCGTGGTGAAGCTCCAAAACGACGCGATGTTGTCCTTGTTCTTCAGCGGGACCCGCTCAGCAGTAGGAGTGGGGCTCTTAGCGACCGCGTCAGCTCTCAGGACCCCATCACTAGGGCTGAAAGCGAACCTCAAGTTGCTTCTTTGCGTTTCCTCCGGCTTCTTTTTCACGGTACTAAATGCGAACGGAGACGCTGCGCCGAAGAGGTCTTGCGTGCTGATCGGTGGAGCCTGGAGAATAGTCTCGGGTGCAAGTGGCTCGTCTCGCTGGACAGTGAAGGCAGAAAGAGGTGTAACGGCTGCACTGGCTGCGGCTAGTATGGGACGGGGTGTGTCAAGAAGTGAGGTTTGCGAGTCCAATTGGAGAACCTCCGGGGACATCATGGGGAAAGTGCTTTGCTGAAACTCAAGCTGAGCTCGCATCATGGCGGCTTGTGTAGACCAGTCAGAGTCTCGACTAGACCGACTCGTGCGCAGTTCAGAGTTTTCATTCTGGATCACACTGGCATCTCCTTCGACTTGTGGAGACGCTTGTACATCGACCACAATTGCCTCTGTTCGGCCCACCTGCAGCTCATCATCGGCCTCGTTGTGGATGACGTCCTCTGCATAGGATCTCTTGGCAGAAGGAACCTTCTCTGGCGATGAGTCGAAATTGACTGCTCTTGGTTTCAGCTTTGTCTTTCTACGAACTTTGCCAGTCGAAGAAGCCGGCAAAGGCGAGGTCACAGGACCATGCTGCGCATCTGTAGGCGTGGGCGCATCCTGCGTATTTCGACGACTGGAGCGCCGTGACTGCCTTTCTGATGTCAATGCAGGTCGGCCAAGACGTTCCGCAGACTGTTGTATGTCTTGTCTTGTCGGCCTTCCTTGACTGCCCATTGAAGAAGTGATGATCGGTACAGTCCGTTGCGAACGTGGTGGGCTTGCAGTTGGTTCAGGCTCAACCTGAGCATTTGTATCAGCATCCTTGGCCGGCGATGAGATGACCATCGAAGCTGAGGCGCTTGATCCCCACTCCTCTTGTGCTGGTGTCTCCGGACCTGACTTCTGAGCCTGAATGGGCGCTTTTGGCAGACTGATCCGTAGTTCTGACAGTGTTTGGGTTTGGGTTTGCGAAGTGCTATTTCGCGACCGGAACCGCGTTGGGGACGTGTCGGTGTTTCGATCTGCAGCCTTGCGCAAGTCGACTCTTGCAGACTCAGGGCGGCGCAACCAGAACGGGTTGGTCATGGGGGAGCGATTTTGTATGCAATTGTTCGTGTTTGTGCTGAAGGGCTCTGCGGTAACGGGTGCGTCATCATCGTCGGGTAAGGGTGCTGTCGCGGGCGGGACTTCGATTTCGTCGAGGCTATCGTCGTGTTCGCGGTGGCCCAAATCATCCCTGGCAGCTCTAGATGTTTCCGGTGACGCCAGCTGGGGCGCAACATCTTCCACGACGTCCTTGCCGTTCCCTCCATTCAGCCTTGAGCTGCTCCTACGTTTGGTGGTGTTGTTGCGACCGGCAGCGACCTTCTTGCTATTGGCGTTCCTTGTGCCCGCTACTGCACTGTTCTTGCCTGACACCCTCCGCTTCTCTACTATGGGCTTCGTCCACGGGTTCTTCCAGCCATTGTCGAAAGGCCCTCTCAGCGCGGCTGTGATTATGACGGGCGGTCGGCCGCGTAGGTATCGGGATGCAATCGCCTCGATTCTTCGTCGCTTCGCTGCCCTATGCGCGGGGTCTTCGTACTCCGCCGGTGGTTCTTCGATGAGGTCTTCGGGGTCGACATGGAAGGCGTCAAAGTCCAGTCCCCGCTTCAAGTGAGGATGCAAGCTCGGCGGCATTGCTCTGAAGGGCACGATCCAAGGGCCCTCTTTTGTTCATGCAACCTCTTCGAGTATAGTCCCAACATGTGACAGTATTATATGCGTAGTGGTGACGGCGTGGTAGAAATAGGTGGGGCCAGGTCGGATGGCATGTTCGGGCGGCGTGTGTGTATCGTGGCTGCCACGCGGCGTAAATAGAACAAGGCTTGGAGGAGCTCGGGTGTCAAGCGAAGGATATCGCCAAGACAGCTGTGGAGGATCTGCTACGCCGCCGAGAAGGAATAGCCGTTTTTTGGGGTGGCCTAGTGCTCTGGATTATCGGGATAGGCCTCGTCGGCGCATTGTCGCGAGGCGGGAGATCGATGTGGTTGCCGTGGTGATGACGAGTTAGCGCACTCATTGTGGCCGTGCAGTCGGGACGAGATGTCATAGTAGATGCTAGCCCTGGAGGATATCGATAAACAAGTCAGCACGACTCGGCGACGCGTTGCAGCACCACTCTTGCGCCATTGAAGCCGCTGCTGCAGAAGCAATGCCGTTTGCGCTAGCATAGCATTCTTTCGACGCGCATGGGGACTCGCCAACAAGTTTCCCTCTCACCGCATCTTCAGCGTCGCTCTCCCGAGACATCACGGCCACCCGGCCTACGCGAGACATCCACCACCACCACCACCATGGCCAACACGCTCGCCTACCTCGAGGGCCTGTCTGAGGAGTGGGTTGACCAGCCCTCGCCCGACACAGGCGCCCACAATGCCCAGAGCCCGCCCGCGACGAAAACGCCCCAGAGCGCGTCGGCCAAAGCCCGCAGCCGCCTTCCCCGCATGCGGCAGTCGTCAGGCTCCTTCTCCGAGATCCAGGTGCGCAGCATCGCGAAAGAGCTGCGCCCGCCCAAGCAGCGCAATGCCCTCCTCGAGCGCAGCCTCAGCGACATCAACGTGCCCCCCGCCCCGTCGTCGCCCAACGCGTCACACGTCGAGCCCCCGCGTCGCGCCTCGTATTCGTCCTTTTCCATGTCGCAAGGCTCCGGCATGCAATTCGGAACAGTAGCGCACCACACGGTCGCGAGATCACCCACGAAAGAGCCAGGATCCCAGGACACGCCCGAGTGGAGACGCAGGCTCGTCAACGGCGAAGTCGGCTACGGCAACCAGACCGACCTGTTCGGCCCCACAGGCCTCGAGAACATCTTCCAGCGGCCGGCTCCAGGCGCATCAGACGACTCTGCCCAGCCAAAGCGCAGGCTCGGGCTGCTGAAGGGCCTCAGTGCCGTGCCGCTGCCGTCGAGCCCGCCGCCATGGCCCAAATCGCGACCCAACGCGCAACAGACGGAACAAGACGAGCAGCAACAACAAACAGACCAAGAGGGGCCTTCTCAGGACGGCACAGTACACGAAGAGGGATCGTCGGAATGCACCACAAACCTTATGCCACCACCCAGCGATCCTGTGCGAACCGTCAGCGGCCAGATAGAATACGAGAACGAGAACTTCAGTCCGGTATACCTCACCATGACCGCCAACATGAAGGTCAGCCAGGCCGCTAAGCCTGCTCCCAACTTCCGAGGATCCGAGCTCGCCAACCGCCTACGCCAGATCGGATCGCCGCCGCCAGAACAGTACGAGACTGAGCACGAGGAGAGTGCTCTGGGACACAGTCGCGAGGATTCGTCCTTCGCCAGGCTACAGGACGAGTCGCTACCCGAAGGCCTCCCCGCCGGTACCCCAGATATGGGCGAGGTCCATCGCAATGTGGAGCTCCGAAGAGGCGGATACTCTAGAGACGGGTCATTCCACCGGAAACCACTCAGCCCATCGCCGGAAAGAATAGCTGGGGCGCGACCATCTAGCAGCCGTGCTGGCACGGCCCAGTCTAGTACCACCGCGAAGCACCCTACCCCTCCCCCAGCATTGAAGACCAACAACCCAACGACTCCACATCGTAGGCGCGAACAGTTCCTCAGCCCGGATCGCGCAAAGGGCTCTGGAAGTCCTCTGAAACTCTTCGATGCCCACGACACATTCACAAGCAACCGGATACAGCGACGACTTAGTCAGTTGGAGTACAAGTCCGAGAAGGCTTCCAGCGTGAAAGCCTCTAGTGTCAAGGAGGGCACGATAGAGTCAACCAAGGCGGCACCGAACAAGTCGAGATTGACTTCGGTAGAAGAGAAAAGCTTCCAGAACCCCGACCAGGATAAGTCACAACTACCCTCCAGAGTTGTGTCTTTCGGTCAGGGTCAACTGAACCAATACGAGTACTCCGGCGACTATTCGGCGATATGTTCCGACGATGACTACGATGCACACGACGATAGCGCACCCGACGCTTCGCCTTCTTCAGACGTCGCACCCCCTGGCAGTCGTCCACCCTTCAAGTTCCAGCTCGACGAATCACCAGGTAAAGTGGAACCTTCGAAGGCTAAGAGGCACCTGTCTAGCCATACCAGGAACTCTTCTAGGAATGTTAGTGCTAGCCGGCCAAAATTTGTCCCACATCGAAAGGTCTCTGAGACAGAGCCGGAATCGTTCTCAGAAATCGTGCACGAGTACGCAGATGGGAAGAGAGGTCCGACATCCCCTTTCAAGAACCCGACGCCCAAACGTAGAAGAACGATAACCGCGGTGGATGAGGATGAAGACGACGAGAACACGGCTAGTGATGCTGAGCAGGGCACAGTACACCGCTCGCACGCAGCCATTCAAGCCGTTGTTGGACGTACACGACAGGAAGCGGGCCAAGACCCTTCGAAGAAGATTGCCGATTCCGAAACACTGGCCCGCAGACACATTTTGAGACCTCGGAACCCTACGCCTAGTCAACGCAGGAGAGAGGAGATACAAGCAGAGATTATGGAAGCGACTGAAGCATTCATCCTGTCGTCACCGAAGCTCAACACCATCCGCGAACACCTAGACTCGTCAATCATGTCAGATACTGACTCGGAGCGAGATCGAGCAAAGGCCGTTGCCAATCAGATTGCCGCTTTCACCTTGAAGAGAAAACCCAACATACGCGATAAGAACCGCAAACGATCTGTCACAACACAGGATTTCCTCGACGAAGCGCTCAAAATCATGGACTTCATCCGTACGAAGGGCAGACCAACTAGCGGTCTGGGCAGCCTTGAGGAGACGGAAGCCGAGACGCAACTGCTCGAGGAGGTCAACGATGATCCTTCTAGTATGTTGACATTTGAAAGGCCCCCCAGCAAAGAGGGTCGGCAGTCTTCCTGGCAGGACCAAAGAACGCAACACATGGATGCTGATATCATGGACCACCTCCGCAAATATCAAGAACACGAGAACGACACATTTCTAAACTCTTCAGTCAATTCCATACGAGTATCACGTTTGAGAGGATCTGCGACACCTGAAGACAAAAGTGTGGTGGTTGAGCAAGATGATATCCGGATCACCGACAATCCCAATAGGCACCGGGCCGATAGCGATGAGCGACCCAGCTCCCAGCCTCGCGGAAATAACACGCTTCTATCTACAGCTTCATCATTTGGAAACACAATTGTCACAAATGCATCACGCCGTTCCGAGTGTGTCGCGACCCTTGCACCCGAAGCGGTCGCGCATTTGATCCCTCAGCAGGTAGCCGGAATGAGCTTTGACCGCGACAAGAATATATGGGTCCGTCAGAAGAGCCCTTCCAGACAACAGCACCTACTAGAGGACGAGCCAAGTGGTATGAACGCAAGCGAAGACGATCCATTTGGCAACATTCCCGATCTTACAGTGGAAGACACCCATGAGCAGGATAACAAAGCAGGCTCTCCAGTTCGCCTTCAACCTACGGCAGAAACCATACTCGAGGACACGGAAAGACCCGGGGCCGAAGAAGACTCGCGCCCTGTGACCCGTGAAGGCAAAGGTGTCGCTTACACAGACACAAGCTCGGCGCCTTCCAAGGCCTCTAACTTTGGATGGAGCTTCCCCAAGACTGACACACGGGCCACTTCTTGGAGCACGCAAGCTCCGCGAAACTACAGTACACACAAGATGCCCCATGCGCCTACAACGTATGCCATACCAGAGTCGGAGGAAGATGGTATCGAACACGAAATCCAGTACTTTGAAGGAAGAGACCATGCTCCTGCAAGTGTGCAACGTCCGCGAGTGCGCAATGTTACTATTTCGATTGCTGAGCACGAGGCTCCTACGCGTGACCAGCATTCCGAAAGCGCACCACCACAGCGCCGCCAAAACCAATGGGGACCATCAAGTGCGCAGCAGAGGTCAGAAAAGAAACAATCTGCTTGGGAACAGACGAACGGTACCCGGACTGTGTCGCATGGGCGGCCCAGTCGTTTGCCAGTTTTCAACGGAGATGGCGATCTATCGATTTTGGACGATGCCCCGTCAAAGAACTATCGAATGCAACTATCAATGAATGTCGCGCCTCCGCTGAGACACGAACGACGAGACACACTTGTGGCCGCACCGTCATCACCTGTCAAGGATGTTACATTCATGCTCAGCGATCTCCCGGAGTTCACCCTCAACCAGATCGACGAGTTTGACCTTCCGGATCGAGTTGTCGTAAAGCACAACGGGAGTCGATTTTCCAAGGCTCTGGAGGACCGCTATGCACAGGGTACTGCGGAGCTCGTGAAGGCGCTGCAAGATGTTGAGCCTGATGAGCCGTACTGGGAGGATCTTCGCAGCGTCAATCTCCGGAAGAAGGATCTCAATAGCTTACACCGCCTTGATGAGCTCTGCTACTCACTCGAAGAGCTCGATGTTTCTGACAACAAGATCAATCAGGTTGAGGGCATCCCCTACACCATGCGGCGCCTACAAGTACAGAACAACTGCCTGAACGGACTTACTTCATGGACGACCCTCGTCAACCTTCAGCACCTTGACATTTCTGGCAACGATATCGATAGGCTTGACGGTCTCGCTGAGCTTGTGCATCTCCGCATACTCAAGGCCGACAACAACAAGATCAAATCCCTCCAAGGCATCCTACACCTCGATGGTCTGATGGAGTTGAGTGTTCGTGGTAACGAGATCGACATGGTTGACTTCACCCGAACGAATCTGTAAGTATAACAACTTAAACATGCCTTGTTCCCTGCTAATTCGTGCGATAGAAAATCCCTCACAGATCTGGATATGCGCAAGAATCGTTTGCTTGAAGTGCGGAATCTGCATTGCCTACCTCAACTTCAGCATCTCAACCTTGGTATGTCTTTCCTTGCTATACTCGTTCGGCCAATACTGACTATCAGAAGATGATAACGAAATCGAGGAGTTTCCCCTTCTTGATGGGCCTCTGAAGCCATGCAGATTCCTGCGCTCGCTCCGTATGTGCCGAAACGGAACAACACTCCTCGACGTCGACCAGTACTTCCCCAAGCTTGAATCTCTCTACGTCGACGGCAACTGCCTGACGCAAGTATCTGGACTAGAACATCTCCGCCACCTCCGCACCTTCTCCGCCCGCGAACAAATCCTAAACTCGGAATCCGACATGGAAATGTGCGCAAGCAACCTAGTCCGAAACACCGAAGTCCGCAACCTCTATCTCTCGCTCAACCCAACCTACGGCCTACAGATATCTTCACACCTGCTAAGTCTGCAACGCCTAGAACTCGCCTCCATGGGCCTAAAAGAACTCCCCGACAACTTCGGCCAGCTAACCCCCAACATCCGCTCCATAAACCTCAACTTCAACTCACTCACCGACCTCCGCCCCCTCCTCAACATCAAGCGCCTCAGCACCCTCCTCCTCGCCGGCAACAAACTCGAGCGCCTGCGCGCCAACGCCATGGTCCTCGGCAAGCTCCCCACGCTCTCCACCCTCGACTGGCGCGACAACCCCCTCACCCTCCGCTTCTACGCCCCCACGTGCGAAAACCGCATCCTGTCTCTCCGGCAGAAACCCTCCGACGAGCAACTCACCAACCGCTTCGTGCTCCCCGAGGGCGAAGTCGAAGCCGATGTCCAGCACCTGCAACGATTGGACTATGAGACCCGAATTAGGCGTCGGGTTACCGAGATGATGCTGGCGAATCTTTGTAGGAGTCTGAGGGAGTTGGATGGGCTGCCGTTTGATAAGACGAGGGTGCTTGTTAAGGATGATGTTTGGGAGAGGTTGCTGTTTTTGGGCGTTATTCAGAGGAAGAGGGCGGATACGGCGGTTGATGAGGGGAAGTAGGGTGGTGGTGTATTAGAAACACATGAGCAATGGAGTGGCAAGGACATGGGAGGTCGGATTCTGGAAATGGCGCACGTTTTGCATAGCGTTTTGGCATGGCGTTTTGTATGATCATTTTAGAGTGGTCGGTCTCATTGTTTCTCGTTCGCGAAGCATTTATACTTGAGCATCTTCTAGGCGTAGGTATATATTGTTGGACCTCGCACGCTTCACTGCGGGAAAGCGAGGGTTAGATCTTTTAATGACGGGATGAGGTGCATTTGGTAATCAAGAATAGTCTTTGCATACTACCTTCTGGACGCAATTTGATGCAGTGACGACACCTTGACATTCATAGCCCTAAGTACCACTCACAGTCATCATTGCAAGCGAATCATGACGATACGAGCACTTTGACATAGCTGCTGAAAGCTCTAGGGCTGAACTCATCAAAGCTATTACAATCATCCTGTATACCAGAGTACGATCTCAAAGACTAAGCCTAACCTAGGACCAGACCGCAGTCTGAGTCAAAGGCGCACTCTATTACTTCTTTCCAGGGCTGAACTTGGAAGGGATGATCAACCTCCCCGCGCTCCACTAAACAGCTCCGCAGAGGCCCGTGCGTCGTCCATCAAATCGATCCAGGCCCCGTGACACGTGGGCATCCATGAACTCCAAAGGTCATCACGTTAGAGTGACCTTTGTTCATCATACAATCAATAATGGCATCCTCATCTGAAGAAGACAGAGCGGTGCAACTTGCCGAGAAGGCGAATGAAAGCACAAAGTCGGGCGATTTAACCGTTGCAGCTCGGTACCTGCGTGAAGCTAGTACGATCGCACCCGAGCATCCGCGGATCAAAGAGGCATGGGTTGCACTGAAAGAAGAGGAGGGAAAGAGCGAACTACTAGGCCACTGTCGAACCTGGGTCCGCAGCAAAGACGAGCACGATGGCGAAAAGGCACTCAAAGCGATCCGGACCCATGGCCTGAAGCAGGACGAAGCAGAACAAGCAATGGCCATCCTCTTCGACTTCAAAGGCGAAGACGACATCCTCGACCAGGTCTCAGGCGAACTACTCCAGAACCCCGGAGCCCAGATGTGGGTCGCCAAAGCCATCCGCGAGCAGCCGACACGCATCTACTACGAGATGTTCGAGCGGGGCGACGACTCCATCGACGGCTTACTCAAAGTCTGTCTCAACCGGGCGGTTTGGCCCGACGACGAATCTTTCAAGACGGGGCATAGAGATATCTTTATGCTCAGTTTGGCGATGATGATGGAGGAGGCGCTTGAGCATCCTGAGCGTGCGATGAAGGGGATCGCGCAGCTGCTTGCTCATTACGCGGAGCATCTCAAAGGGATTATTGATGCGGATAGTTTCGATGTCATCCTCACTTCGCTCGATATTCGTCTGCCTGCTAGTCTGCGTAGTCAGGCTACTCTTGCGAGTATCAAGTTGTTTGAGCTTGCGCCGGAGACTGCTAGCGAGTTGATCTCGAAGTTTGTTACGCATCGGACGAAGAAAGGGGAAGCGAATGATTTAGTCATCGCATTTTCGGCGGCTGCGGCTATCTTCCCCGTCGCTGTTACGGCTGCTGCTGCGCTCTTCCTCACGGATGGCTTTGTCAGCACGTTGGTGTCAAGAGTCCAGAGCAAGAAGTCGCACAACCTTGAGCAGGCCACTCTAGAGTTAATCAGCGCTGCCTGTGTCGACAAGAACTGTCGAGAGGCGATCAGCAAAAACTGCCGAGAATGGCTGGAGGACGTGGTCGCAGAAAGCCAGAACAAGAAGCGTGCCAACTTAGCCGCGCTTGTCCTCGTCAAGCTAGGCGAAGAGCAACCGTCAGAGGATGCACCAAGAATCGTGAGGGCAGAGAAGGTAGATCAAAGCGACCTAATCGCCAGCTTCAAGTCAATGGTCATAGGAGGCGACACATCCTCAAAGCAAGACTCAGTCGAAGGACTCGCCTACGCCTCGCTCCAACCCAAAGTACGAGAAGATCTCTCCAAGTCACCAAAGTTTCTCAAACGCCTCATCGAGACCATGAGCGACCCCTCCTCACCCAAGAACATTGTGTTCGGTGGCCTGACCATCTTCGTCAACATCACACAATACCTGCCCCTACAATCCGAAGAGGAAAAGCGCATGGCACAACTCAAAGCCTACGCCAACGTGCAAAAGCCATCGACCCCGCACGTTCTCCTCAACGACGAAGACGTCGCCATACGCTGCAAGCGCGTACTAGACGCCGGCGTTGTCCCTCTGCTGGTGCAAGTCTGCAAAAAGGGCTCCCCATCCATCCTCACCCAAAGCAGTCTAATCCTACTCTCCCTCTCCAAAGACACCAAATCGCGCGGCACAATGGCACAACAAGGCGCGGTCAAACTGCTCATCCAGATCTACGACCACATCTCCTCGACCAACGACCTCTCAACAACCGGCACCACGCCCTTCCCTCCCGCCGCCCTCCCCACCACAGCCCAAGCCCTCTCCCGGCTCTTGATAAGCATAAACCCGTCCCACGCTTTCAACGCCGCACTACCCAGCGCATCCGCCATCCGCCCCCTCCTCAGCCAACTCACACGGACTGAGTCTACGTCTTGGCAACTGCATGCCTTTGAAGCGCTCCTCGCACTCACGAACCTCGCTTCTCTGGATAGGAATACGCAGGACCATATCATTCGACAGTCTTTCGACACGGTTGTTGATGATTTGCTACTTAGTTCAAACACGATGATTCGGCGTGCGGCTACGGAACTCCTTTGTAACCTCATGGCTTCACCTGTTTGCATCTCCAACTTTGCGGATGGATCGCCGCGGGCGAAACATAGACTTCATCTCCTACTTGCTATGACGGATGTCGACGACGCTGCGACGCGATCAGCGGCTGGAGGTGCGCTAGCGATGTTGCTGAGTGTGGATCTTGCGGTTGTCGAGTTCCTCAAGCAGGATAAGAGTGTGGAGTGGCTTGTGGGCTTGTGCAAGGATGACGATGAGGGGATTAGGTATCGGGGGATTGTTTGTCTAAGGAGTGTGGTGGATGTCAAAGAGGGGGTAGAGGTTTGTAAGAAGAAGGGTGTGGTGGAAGAGTTGAAGGGGGTGTTGCAGGGGAGTAGGAGTCAGGAGGTGCTGGGCGTGGGGGTCGAGACTATGAAGATATTGTTGGGGCAGTAGGTTGGGGTGTGTGATGGATGGATGTGATGACTTGAAAAGTATTTAGCTCTATCTTGTCATTGAAAAAGCCCCTCGCGCCGCGCGGATACATTGAGTCTTGTCGCATCAAAACGCTCATTGAACGGCGAGACACGTTGTTTTAGTCGCTTGTATTGCGATGACTGTGAGTGGCTAGTCATCCAAGGGTCCTCACTGATGCGTACCATGGTCGCTTCTAGTTTTCAGTCATGCTTGCTCCGCGAACCAGGTATTTCTTCGCAAGTTGCGCCTATGTGACTCATGGTCTATTGCTACCACCTTCGTTTTATTCTGAGCTGTTCCAACGCATAATCCATTGAATACCTCTCGCCCGCCAACAAACCCCCCCATGATGGCCCACCAACGAGAGCCCAGAATGGCAAAGATAAACAAGAAACAGAAGCAGCGGATTCAGGCGCAAGAAGAAGAGCTAAGCCTTGAGACAGAGCAAGAGTCAAAAGCGCCGGGAACACCGCAGTACGACACAGCAAGCGACTCAGAATCATCAGAAACGGTTAGGTATGCGCCTACAAGCATTCTAAAGCTTGATAGCTTTGCATCACCAGCTACCACCAAGCTTCGAAGGAAGATGTGGCTATCTTTGACTGCTCATGTCGAGCTTAGCAAGTTACTAGAGGCTGCAAAGAGTTCGAGCGATCATCATTTCGATACATGGTCAAATCCGAAGACTTTGAGAAGAGACCCAGAAATAACACAAGACGAATGGGAGAAAGTAATCGAGCAACAGTACCAAACCTGGCATAACGATATCACCACAAAGCTCAGTGCGGAAATCGACGCGCACCATTGTACCATCCGCCAGTGGCAAATAACCGAGGAGCACGGTAGTATGCAAAAGTCGGAAACGCTGCGTTTGATAATGCATGCCGAGACAACTACAGCCCGCCTCCGCAAGCTGCTCGTCATACTGCGAGACTTCAAGAATCAGATGAAAGGAGAGTACGTCGATGCTCACCAACAGACCGACGTCACCGATGTTTCATACATTGGCTCCATAACCCAGCGCTTAGTTGAGCCCTACCAATCACCCCAAGTCCACAAAGCATGGTACAAAGGTCCCGACGGCCGCGATCTCAATGCGTCGGAGAGGTTTAAGAAAGATGCCATCGAATACTATAGTAGATTTGCTGATGATTCAATTTTGTGGTGCCCTGTCGCACGAGGATACTCGGGTGAGGACGAGCTCCAGGCCGTCCATCTAGTGCACTACAACACCGGAGAACGCGCCTGCGAATACCTTTTCGGCAAGGCAGCCAACCACCAGGGCCACTTGATGGACCCGTCGAATAGCCTCGTGCTACCCGAAACATTCAAAGACGCCCTCGACAGGGGTCAAATGATCATCGTTCCTGCTTGTCTCGATGACATAGACCCCGAATCCGGCAAGATAGTAAATGAATCCGACACAGAGCCGTACAAGATACGACTGCTGGATCAATCTTGGAAGAAGAGTCCACCGGATGAAGACAGCAGCCGCTGTCAAGCGCGCAATTACCCGATCGATGGACGCATCTTGAAGTTCAAGAACGACAACCGGCCAAAGAAAATGTACCTGTGGTATCGTGCGCTCACAGCCATCGCAATGCGACAGCGGTGTAAAGCACCGGGCTGGGAACACGATGTCGAAGCTCTAGGCCACGGTACATGGACTTCACCCGGTGAATCACTCCGGCGATCCACCATGACTGCGATTATGAAGCATGTTGGCTTCATCGACGACCCTGAGCCCATCTCAATGCTTGGATCTACATTAGAGGGAGACCCCACAGAAACTCCGTACGACAAGATGATCGCCGATCGCCTGGCCATGATACTCGATACAACGCATACAAACTGGCTTAAATCCCGTCGCAGCGCTTTTGCGCGCATGCACGCAGGCAAGAAGGTGGAGATTGATTGGGAGGACGAGGATCAACATGAAAAATTCGCGTCGTGGGAGAGATGTGTTGATTATTATCGCCGACATTGAATTAGCGTAACAGCGTAGTCGTTAGTGTTGAATAGGGCTTCTTTCCACCTCGTCCGAATTCGAGAGAGAAGGAATTTATCCAAAGAGGGCTTCCTCATGGACTTTCTCATCGTGTGATACGAACAGAACATTCTGCTTACAGCAACTACGCATGGCAAAGGGGCATTAGATGTGCGCAAGAGCGATACTGACACATTCTGCAAGAAATGACAAGCAACCCATCACGACACTCAACTATAAACACGTCGCTGCTTTCAGTCTGAATTAAACGAATACTACTTCAAACTCCTGCCAAATTGCGTAAAAAACGGGGTATAACTTCTAAAAGATGCCAACAAACACATACTCCGATACCGCAATGCCGACAGACTCCCTGTTAATGCGCGCCTTGCCCATTCTCCTCCCACCATCTCAACCCAAAACCAGAACCTCATCCTTACGTCGCACCCCCAACAGCAATCTTCTTCTTCACGGCCCTCATCTCCCTAACCGTGCCCTCCTTACCCAACCCCCTCCCCACCTCAACGACAATCATCCTAACAAAGTCCTTACTAAGCCAATAACTGCTATGTGCACCCAGCATAGTAAGATACTGTATCTCCAGCGGCCCACCACCATACTTCATATAGTAATCAATCTGGCCATTATCATTAAGCAGATACGCTCTCTTCTCAGCGATTTCCTCGCGCGTGAAGTTGTGCGTTTCGAGCTCGACATTGCTGGGTAGACGGATAGTGGTAGGTCTGTCGTTTGCGGCGTTGTTGGCGGAAGAGGTGGACGAGCGGAAGGGGTTAAGCGAGGCGAAGTAGGAGGTTGAGGCGGAGGGGATGGTGGTTTGTTTGAGCATTGAGGCGTAGACGACGTCGACGGTGGGGTTTATGCGGCAGGCGACTGGGTCGTAGGGGTTGATGATGTTGTAGATGTTATCGACGGCTAGGCAGCCATAAGTGCCTTGCTCGCCGGCGATGCCAGGGGCGGCGTAGGAGTCGGCGCCGGGCTTCTCTTTGTCGCGACGAGGGAGTAGGTTTGCGTTTTTCATGAGGAGGAAGAGGCCGACGGGGCTACCGCAGACGAAGAGGTCTGTCGTGTTGAAGATGAATTGGTCTTGGGGTAGGTCGGCTTCGGGGAAGGATGGGTCGGTGAATTGGGGATCGACATAGGTCGGTTGTTGGCTTAGGATATCGATGGCCATTACTGAGCCGAGCGAATGGGCGATCAGATGTACTCGCCCGTACTCTGCGAACCCAGGATTGTTCTGGCACCACAAGCGGTAGATGCGGTTTGCCTCTGTTATGCAAGCTGATATCATCTTGGGGTTGTGCATCGGCGAGAGGTAGTATGGGATGTCGAGCATGACATCGCTAACGATACCACGTACTGAGGGGAGCGTATCGGGCGTGATGTCTTTGAGAGTGTATTTGTTGGCAGATGGATCTTCAAGCTCGGGAGCCTCGGTGTTATCGACGTCGAGGGATACGCGGTGTCGCCAGTTGACCTGCCTTATGTTAGTACATTGATCGAGAATCACTGCGATGGTGACTTACTGGCAGACACATGACACCTCCCATATCCTTTCGCAGGTGCCGCTTGACATCCGGAGTCCCAAGCTCAACGTTCATCTCTCTTCGAAAGGCGTTCATCGCGTGTGTAAAATGGAACGTCTCCATCCTTTCCGAAAGCTTTTGCCCAATACCATGTATGACCAACACCAGGTCTGACACCTTCGGTCGTTCTGACTGCGCGAGGTCGGGGTCTGATTTCTGCCGTCGATACTGTGGCGCACCACCTTGCGATGACGAGACGCCTTCCCGTGCTGCCTGTGCCTTTGGTGTGTTCTTGTTCGGATGCAGCTTATCCCAGACAGCCTGGTCGAATCCGCGGACCACATGCACGCCGATCGCTCTGCCCTTGCGGATGTAGTTCGCCAATGGCCGTCGCCCGTAGTAGTCCGATGGCTGGAGGGCTGGCTTGAGGATGAAAGCTTCCTTATCATTAGAGTAAATCACACCCGCCTTCAGGTACAGGCGCTTCCTTCCGTCGGCACCGTACTCCAGATCTCCCGCTGCTTTGTGATCTGGTCCCTCTGGACCTGTAGAGATGTCGATCAAGTCGCAGGCATTCTCCACGGTTTCTTTGCGCTCCTTCTCCGGGTCGTCATCCTCTTCGGGTAGAGTGCTTTGAACGAGACCTGCTGTTTGCATCATCTGTTGCGAAGTCGACGGCCTGCTCTCTGCTCTCTTCGGTCGCTCGGGCCAGAGGTGATGCAATATCTTCATCTCACCAAATGCACCGACTTCAACAGCGCTGTTGAGCTCGTCCGTCCACGTCTGCGTCCAGGGTCTCAGTTCGATGTATCCGGCTTCGAGCATGTTGGCGACTTCCACCTCGACGGGCATCATGCTGTCCTTGTAGAACCACGTTCCTCGCACTATCTGGGCGACATCGCTAAGCGGCGACCAGTATATAGGCTCCATCCGTATTGACTCTGTGTCCATGACTACGTGATGCAGTCTTGAGACTCCCACGGGCACCTTCGCGGATGGCCCTGGTTTCGGCTTGGAGGACCTTCGCGCGGGCGCCTTGTCTTTGGTCGTCGACAGAGCAGGTTCCATGTCGTCATCCCACTTGTAGCTGTCCACTTCGTGTATAGTCGGCCGATGGCCTCCCTCCATAGGCGCAGGCTTCCACGACTTGGCAAGATTCCCTCTCGATGGGGCTCGGATGAATGGGGTGCCGGTCGTCGCAGGCTCGAGGGGCGATATTGGGCCGGGGTCGTAGGCCTTCAGCGAGCCAGACATGGACTGGCCGTAGCTGCCACCACCGGAGCCGGGTGTCTTCTTGTCCACCGGCTCGGCAGACCTCGAGTACTGCCCTCTGCTTGATGACCGCCCAGACGGAATGTCTCGTCCCTGGATCGAGCCTTCCTCGCTCGAAGCACTGGCGCCTCTCTTCCTCTTCAGCCGCTCCACCGCCGGGTTGGTCGGCGTACCGCGTCCCGTCGCATCTTTCTCTCCAAACTCCTCCGTGTGCTTCAGGATCTTCTTCCGCAGCTCCAGCCACGACTCCTGGATGGCTTCGTTGTCGTATTCGGAGAAGGGCCGCGGTGGCACTCTCTTCGCAGTCGAGGTGCCCGTGGGCGGCGGCGGGAGCGGAGACAGCGGGTCGTCTATAGCGAGCGGCGACGTGTAAAAGTAGCGGACGGGGATCGTGGGCGGGGCTTCGGTGTTGTGCAGGACCTCCCGAACGTACTGGTTCGCGCGAGACGATAGTGTGGGCTCGTTGCCTGCCATGACGTCTGGCGTGATTTGGTGTGGGCGTGAGCTGCAACTTTCAAGAGAAGCAGTCGTGGAAGAATCGCATCATATCATGGTGCTAGCGCGTATTCCGTCCCTCACGTGTTCGTGTGAAGAAGACAGCTGGCGTGGACGGGGTGGCAGCCTGAGGACGGTTGTTGTTCCTTGTTGTTCTAGGGCGGTATATTTCCGATCAGCATTCGGAGCACTGACGCAACCGCCGCGCTAAAACCGACGCGTGCCTCGACATGTGAACAGCCCTCCGTCAGCCGCCTCACCCACCACACCTATACACAGAACATCCACGTTTGCGCGAAATTGCGCCGAAACATCCGAAGTGGCATGTGCTCTAAGTTGTGCAAGCAGAGTCTATACCGTTATTTCACAATGCCAACGATCCATAGTCATCGACCCATATCACACATCGTGACCTCACCTGGACATTGGATATAAGTATTTTCAAGCAAACATTCTCACTAACTCTCTAAGCAAACCATTACATTCACAGCAGTCTGAGCCAAAATCTGCACAGCAATACCACCATGCCATCCACCACTACCATGACCATATCATCAAGAAAGGTACGCAACCACCGTAACACGCTGTGTGTGTATACCCCCAAATCGCTACCATCTCCTCAACCTTTCATAAGCACCTTCGTGGATTCACCAAGAAAGTTTGGCAACACGCTGTGCGTGTCCACTCCCAAACCACTACCATCTCCCCACCCCTTGGTAAGCGCCTTCGATGAACCACCAAGAAAGCTAGGCACATATGCACCTAACCCACCACCGCCACCATCTCCCGGTCCTCTCTTAGGCGTCCTCGACGAGCTCACCGAATACTACGATAGCGAAATCGCAGCGTGGGAAGCCAAATGTAATGAACAAAAAGCCTGGCTGGACCACGCTTCCGAACTCATCGCCGAGTACGAAGAAGAAAGAATTGCTGGGATGGAGCATATCAGCTTCCTGACCAAGTGTCTGTACGCGAATGAAAGAGCCCTGACGCAGTGTTTGTACGCTATGACGCTAATAGTATCGGTACTGCTGATTCGCTGAAACTATCAAGTAGAGGAAATGTCCCAAAGGAAAGATGTCCAAAGTCATGACTGTTGTACCGTCAGGCAGAGCCTCAAGCCGAGACAAGCCATAACAACGAAATACGACGTTGACGGTTAGCAAGGAACTACTTATACCACGCTACCGGAGAAGACGCGTTTGCTCTCTTTGGCACCGCCAAACGAGACAAGCATTGTGAAACCGCGCATACAGCAGAGGAACAGCTCGGCCACCGGGTTGTAGATGAGCTGAGATCATGACAGGCTCGTGACTAGCTCGAGACATCTATATCTTGATCTTTGAGATCAAGGATGCAGAGGGGATGATATGATTGATGAGGAAACGAGGTCTGAGTAAAAGAGCTCCAGTCTGGTAGTACGTGGGCAGGCCTATGTATGTAACACTTTGAGGGCTGAAGTAAGGGCTGCGCCCGAGAAAAGTATGTAGATATTGCTGGAGAGAAACACAGCGTGACTAGCTGTCAGGCGAAGCAAATGAATATAACTCCGTTCATGACGATATAAATTATGGGTATCTTTGTTACTCGCACACGTACTTTTGCCCCCTAACTCCCAAATACATAAAAAGAAACCCCCATCTCACCTCCGACTCTGATTCCGCCATCCCAGCCCCGCCGCCCCCCTCGCAGCCAACCACTCATTCTCCGCCTTCCCACCACGTCTCCCAAGCAACGCTCCAACGTCAACCTCCAACTCCCTCCACAGCGCCTGCTCCACCTGCACCCTGAACTCCTTATCTTGACCATGACTCCCCAAAAGCACAATCCTGCCCGGCGGCATCCCCAACCCGCCCACAGCATGGACAACAGCTTCCTGTAGCTTCGCCCAGAACTTTGCGCGGGGGGCTTCGTAGACGGGGAGATTCCACCAACCGAGATCGTTTCGCGCGACGTAGTTGATCATGCGGGAGTGGGGGGTTGGTGGGTTGGTTTTGGTGTGGGAGCAGCTGGTTTCGTGCATGCTTGCGCTGAAGGAACTGGAGTCGAAGGCCAGGACGAGGATGTGTTGGTGTTGATGTGGGAGGGTTGCGGTGGCGCATGAGGCGTGTTCTAATCCTGCATGTGTGGCGTATGCTTCCGAGTATATCAAAGGGGTATCCTCCGATAGAGCGAGGCCAGCTGATAGTAAAGCGATTTCAAAGTCCTTCTCATGGGATCCGTAGAAGGGGAATGTGACGGCCGATGTGATATTTGTGATTGGGTGTCCGAGTTCATTTTCGAGGGTTGCGTGGACTTTTGATAGGAATTCTGTGAGGATTCTGCTGTCGTTTGGAGAATTTGATGAAGTGTGTGGTGTCATCCACCGCGACATTAGGTCTATGTATTCGGCATCTCCGGGGATTTGGGCCACGTCGATTGTTGTGCCGTTTGGGTACCGCGCAGCTGCTACTGCTTGTGATGTTGTGAAATGGACGCCGATGCTGGGAGGCGCATCAAGTCCTTCCGCGCTAGTGTGTTTGTCGAGGGGTTCTTCGACAATGGGTATTTGGTGGTGGTATCGTACAGCTCGTGCACTAGCCAAAGGCACAAGCAGAAGAAGACCGAAGAGTTTCATTTTGAAGTCGTGAGATGAAGATTGTTACAAAGAAAGAAGAGAGCGTAAGGAACCGACTACAATAAAGAGCGGACCCGAGTATTCGTAGGATCAGGTGCAGAAAGAAAGGATGGCACAGCGTGAAAGAGCGACGGTGGTGAGTAAGAAGTGGTGGGTGGAAGAAGCGGCAACGACAACGGCGGTACGCTCGTCGTCCCCTCACTCCATCAACGGGGCGACCCCCGACGCCTTATAGGAGTCGTCCAAAGACATCCGATCGTACCGTCAAGGCAAAGAGGATCCGAGGTTCTGGTCAGGGACTTGTGGATCCGCCCACTGTTCCGTGGGCACTAGGGGTATACGAGCTAGCCCGGCGTGCGATCGGTCCAACCTAATGGCTTCAAAGAACCCCTCTCCGGGTCCCATGCAGGACAAAAAACGCGTTCCTGGGTCTCGGTGACCGTGTCTTGGAACCCTCCGTTGGCACTCAACATCTCGGACAGCGAGTAACATCGGCGCGTAACAGCTGTTGTGAAGCTGTTGGAAGCGCGCTGTGGCCCAGGCAGGTGTCAGTCGGCAAGGGACCGAAAATAGAAACTCGCCCAGACCCGGCACGCTCGGCACTACTAGAAGCTTGTCCTACCCCTCTCTCGTACTTTTCGCTCCTAGCTATGGCAGAACAAGACTCGGGCGAGCCTTGGCACATGTATTGATTGCTCATATCTTCTCCGCAAACGGTTCGAGGTCGAGTCAACTACCTGCCGTCTCATCGCGTGCGCGATTGCGATACGAAGGGGCGCTAGAGGACCCTGACATGCGCGTGATACTCGCGTTATACGGAGCAAATACGCTGCATCAAGATTTCTGTATAACATTAGGTGCAGGTATCGTAGGTCTAGGTGCCTCTTATGAGTAAAATCGAGGAGCGTGGTAAGGCCCAACGTCTGCTCGAGCATGCACAGGAAAGGTTCTTCGCAACTATCGATAGGCGTCCTGCCGTTGCTGCCACCATTGTGTGGCGCATGTTAAACCCGACAGCGGGACGCGTTCCGTTAGCTGCTCTCACGCGTCGTTCAAAGCAGAAGGTACAAAGGAGCTCATTCCGTCTGAGCCGTACTGACTATTGAAAGTGCGAAAAGGATGCGATCGGTAAACTTCATGCATTGTGCGAAGTATACACTTGAACATTAACACACCTTCAAAGCAGACGTTCGCATTCGTGTACTACTTCACAGAGCACTCATCTTCAGATCAACATAGTCCTCTTCTTTGAACCCGCCCAATGGCTTTAGAAATCCACATCAACAAAGCGCATCAACATTTCTTCCTCAAGGTTCTCGCAAGCAAGAACACCCAGTGAAAAAAAAAAAAGATTCGCGCCAGCCAGAAGTAGTGCGGAATACTGGCGGCACCGTGGCCTCGAGGTATGAGCGAGCTCAGGGACCCGAGGTCGAACTACAAAAATAAGAGTAATGGATGATCCGCCGTGGCGGAATCATAGTTATTACACTATGAAGAACAGATACTACACTTGATCTAAGCCAGATTGGCAAAGAGAGCTGGTGAGCAGATGAGGGACGGGGGATGGGGAGATTTATATAGACGATGAGGGTGGGCCGTGCTGCGTTAGGCGGACGCACGTGAGACTGCTGCCTGGCCAGGGGGTTGCATTGCCGCGCACGTGTTGCGCTGTTGCCTACATCTCGAAGATCACGGCTGAGCGTGTCGCTTGCTTGTTGCCGTCTTTGCTGGCAAAAGAAAAAAAGGCGTGACCTCGAGTCTGGATGGAATCTCTCATGTATATTCGACGGGAAAGCAACCGACAGCGACGCACCTCAAAGCTACGACGATCATTCCGCATCTCAAAGTAACATCGATGATCAGCCCGAACCACGGCCAGGCTCCACCCTGAGTCAAAGGCTCATCCTCTTCTTCGTTAGCAAAGGGCCTAGGCAGAGATCAATCTCTACCCAAGTAGTTCGATACGTCATTCACGGTCGGCATGCTTCCGCCACTCTTCTCACTGACGGCATAACCATGTAAACCCCGGCAAGCCCCACTGTCTACACGTCCGATTTCCGTGTCTACCAACCCATCCTCTACCAGAGTAATCGGGTACTCGTCATGCTCATCTCCAATCTTGTTCCTCAGCTTAGAGCCCCCACCGATAGTTGCAGGATGGCTCACTTCGTCCGAGGGGCTGACTCTGTTGGAAAACCACAGACGGGTAGGAGATATCAGTCTGAGGAGCGGGCGGAGAGTCATGATGCAGCAGTTGATAATGGCTACAGCAGGCTCGGCGACGGACCAGAAAGCCGCGTCGGTCATTGCGTAGGGTAGGTTTTTAGTGTTGCCTGCGGTATGAAGGAGGTCGAAGATAACGGCGATACGAAGGATGGAAATGGCCGTAACACTACGATCTAGATCAGCTGACATGAACTAGGCAAGCAACTCCAAGAGTTTCGTACAGTAGACCTATTGCAAAAATCGCCACCAAGCCGATCTTGGCACCACGAGTCATTTGTAGTTTTCGGATGAATGGTATGGGCAACAGGATGATAATCAGATCGGTTATCATGTTGAAGATGCCAGTCGCAACGAATGCCGTGCTGTGTTTGTGATCCGGGCAGTACTTTCTGGCCAAAAGAGGGTTCCAGTTCGCCTCGAGAGGCGTACACAAAAGAAAAGTCGCGAGCATACTACCGAGCCAGTACGCTACGACCAAGCCCATGCATATCCAAACCCAGATACGATGTTCCTTGAGTGTGAAAAAGCGTAAGTAGAACAAGAGGTAGGATAGCTTGACGCTGGAGACGGCGGCGTAGTACACAGCTTGGTAAGCTATGAGCAGCTTAGCTAGGAAGATGCTATTGGCAATGGGTAGTTCTTTGGTCTGGTATCCCATCCCGTAATTCGCATCTGTGATGTGCATTGCGAGCATGCCTGCGTTGCTGGTTAGTGTCCCGGTCCAACGGTATGGTATCGCATCGTGTGGGCGTTGCGCCCTGACCGGCTTGTACGTACCGATAGTGAAGATCAGTGAAACCACTGCGGCAAAGTCATCCCACCTACAGCTTTGTCAGATCATGTGACCTTTGGCAGTCATTGTGAGTCTTCACATACCATATCTTAGTCCCGCAGATTCGTCTCGTGATGAACCGTAACACAACGAGCGTAGTAGCGAAACCGACGAGGAAGAAGTTCGCAGCCAAGTGCCTTGTGACGAGCTCGGAGTGGAAGATGTTCGTCTTCGTTAATGGATCAAAGGGTAGCATGTTGGCAAACGAATATGGTGTTCTAGATAGTCTTGGGAAGATATGGGACGAGATGCTGTTATTTGAGAACTGATTGTTGTTTGATATAGCAGAATCATCTCGCCCCCGCATGCATTCGATAAGCCGACAAAGTAGATGGTGTGGTTGGAAAACGCCATGGCATTGGCTCAAACCACTCGCAATTTGGCGAGCGTAATGGCATACTACCTTATACGGCCCCGAGGGGCTATGCGCAAGGCAGAGAATATGTTGCTGCGCAGTGCATGCGACATATCCCCATGCTTATGTCAAACAACAAGATCTTTTACGGAGGTGGATGCACGTTAGGACTCAATAAGCAGGTGTATTTTTCTGAAAGACAAGAGACGAATCGCCATTGAGCTACGATGGCGATTGTCGGGTGTATATGCCTGGATCGAGTCAGCTCGGGCTTGTTTAGGCTAGTGTGGAAAACTTGTCCTGAGAGGACTGCACTTCGCATATTAGTTGACAGCCCCATTCAGCTGGCAATCTCATGTCAGCTTACAGTCTCAAGCTTGCCTACTCCATGCTTTTATGACGTCTTTCCCTGCGGAGCGGTCCGTTCAGCGAATTGTACGATCAATAATAATAGGACGGGCATTCTGCAGAAAGTTGTGTCACCAAAGGCCACAGGGATTGCACCAAGCACTGTTGTCGAAAAGGCTGTGAAGGGCGCGTTGCGGCATTGGTTGAGGACCATGCCCCGCAGTCGCGCACGCGAGCGGTACCGTAACATTCGTCGGATCTTGCGTGCAATCTTGAAGCTTCGTCAAAGAAAGTCGTGCGGGTCTTTATTGTGCGGATGTAATTACATTGTGTTGCCAGGTAGATGCAACGGTATCTAGATGCGTGGAATGAAAAGTGAGCCGCTTGCTATCGCGTCGATTAACCACAAGAAAATCGTAACTGGAGCACTTCTGCTTTGGCTAGAGACGTTTCGAGGCTGCAGTGGAGCGCGGGCGGGACCGGGCCTTGAGGCTGCAAAGCTTTCCGGCTCCGCGCCCTCACCGGGAGGGATACTAGCCGTATCAATCGCGCTCTGTCTTCTATCATCAAGCAAACAGGTGGATATTTTGCAAGTTCGCGACAAGATAGGCGCTCGGCATACCGTTGTGGACCCGCATACCCCGGCCCGCAGCCTTAGTGCCTCCCAATCATCGCTTGCCATCTCCCGAGGGAGCAGCCGCCCGTTGCGCGTTGAGTCGATAATGAGTCCAGATTAAAGGTCTTTCTCTTTCGAGAAGGTCCTCGATCCTATGGTGGGACAGTCGCTTAGACTTTCGCGTTGTACTGCGATGGTCGCACAGCGTCTCCCTTGTGCCACCATAAGCACACAGATTTACCAATCGACAGCATGCACATCGGTTGCGTTACATCTATCGATGCACTCTCCACGAGAGCGCCCGACTTCATCGTCATTGGCGGCGGTATCGGCGGGTTGGTGGTTGCCAATCGTCTGAGCGAGGATGCGGACAAGAGCGTGCTACTGATCGAAGCTGGCGCCAACCGACAAGGAGACCCAAAGATCGACACTGTTGGTATGCTACCAACGCTTTATGGAGACCCTGACTACGATTGGGACTTCATGTCTGAGCCTCAGGTGAGTCCAGCGGCACGATGCCATGTTGCCGTGAAAAAGAACATCGAACCCAACTGACAATCGGGCTTGTAAGACACACGTCAACGGTCGCCAGATCCCGCATCCCAGAGGAAAGGTTCTGGGGGGATCTTCAGCCATCAATTTTGGCGCAATCGTATATCCATCAAAGGCCAACTTTGAAGCCTGGAAAGCACTCGGCAATGAGGGTTGGGACGCCGCTGGCATCGCGCCATACTTTCGCAAGTTCAGTCGCTTCACACCACCGAGTGCGGAAACGAAAGAACTCCTCAACATAAACTACATCAATGAGGATCTGCATGGCAAAGACGGCCCTGTCCCTGTAACGATCCCAGATGTGTATGGACCGTTCCAGGCGTCATGGGCAAAGACCCTGGACAAAATGGGTTGGTGTAACACGGATGATCCTATCGAGGGCGAGAAGTTGGGTACATTCGCGTGCGGATTGTCCATCGATGCCGAGACGAAAACTCGCGGCTATGCAGCGTCAGCATACTACACTCCAGAAGTTGCAAAGAGACCAAATCTCGAGGTCTTGACGGAGGCATTCGTCGAAAAGATCCTGACGAAGGGCTCTGACAGCTCTGTAGAGGCAACGGGTGTGAGTGTGCGAACAAAAGATGGATCGAACCATGAGATCGTAGCGAAGAAAGAGGTCATCCTTTCTGCAGGAGCCATCCAGTCACCGCAAGTCCTTGAGCTTTCCGGAATCGGCCAGAAGACACTCCTTGAGAAGCATGGTATACCGGTAGTTCTCGATAGCCCTGGTGTGGGTGAGAACCTCCAGGACCACGCCATCTCTGCTCCTTCTTTCGAGATCGCCGACGGGCAGTTCTCTGGGGACATCATGCGGGATCCGAATATCGTCCAGGCCGTACTCCATCAATACATAACCACTAAGACCGGCCCGCTCGTCGGTATCCCGATCAGCTTGACCATGCTTCCGCTTGTCGACTCCGATGGTCGCATCAGCCACGAAGAGATTGCGAAGTTGACAAAGGAATACATCAACGACAAGGGACTGCCACTCTGGAAGAAGAAGCAGTACGAGCAGCTCGAGAAGCAAATCCTAGGCCCCAAAGAGGCAGCAGGATACGCGATGATGCTGCCACTGCAGTTGAACATCTCTTCTGGTGCTACGCAGATGAACGCATTGCTTGCGCCAACTCACCCCAAAAACTTCATCACAATAATGGCAGTCAACAATCATCCCTTCTCACGCGGCTTCTGCCACGTCCGATCAGCAGATCCGAAGGAAAAGCCCTTTCTAGACCCCCAGTATCTTTCTCATCCGCTGGATCTAGAAATCCTCGCCCGGTATACGCAATACATCGAGACCATCATCAAGACCGAGCCGTTCGCTTCTCTTCTCAAGCCGAGCGGAAGGTTGCCCGAGGGCAAGGAAGCTAAGGATTTGGATACGGCGAAGGAGATCGTCAAGGAGAGACTGTTGAGCACTTTCCATCCCACGGGCACATGTGCGATGATGCCTAGAGAATTGAATGGAGTCGTTGACAGCAGATTGAAGGTATACGGAACAAAGAACCTTAGGGTCGTCGACGCGTCGATCTTCCCGATGGAGACGTTGGGTAATATACAGGCGACGGTGTATGCGGTGGCGGAGAAGGCAGCCGACATCATCAAAGAGGACTGGAAGATGTGATAGCGATATGCGAGTACATCCGTATGAATATAAGGAATCGAGATCAGCCTATTCTAGCACTAGCATCACATGCCCACGAGGCGCGAAAATAGCGTCTGAACATTGTTAGAGAAAGACATACAGGCGATTTTCGAATTGACTTGCTCGACTTGATTGTTTTCAGCTCCGCCTACCACGTCGACCAACCACGCTCAACCGCTTGCTGATACGGCTCGAGCGTGATGGTTTGCGTATCGCCGTTGGAAAGGTAATACATATCCTCACCCGCATGCTGGGGGCCAACACCATATTCTTCACCCTTTTGAAATGCTCGTAGATCGACTCGATTTGGCGGAAGCACACCATCAACCGCACATTCTTCCATTACTTCCTCGGCCAATACATGAAGCTTTTCTTCAGGGAGAGGATCGAAGCCTATACTGCGTGCAGGCTGCTTGTCCGTGCTCCAGTTGGCTCCTTGGTAGCTGTAGAGACGCCCTTGTAGCCAATCGCAACCTTCGTATTGTATGTAACTTGGTACGAAGCCAGGTAGACTACCGCTGGGAATGATGGATGTCTCATAGTGTATGATCTGGCTCGAATAGTCGCCTCGGTGGCGTTTCTCTTCGAGATAGTGGGCGATGCAGGCTTTGTCGCATTCTTCAACCGTTACACCAGGCATAGGCAGGAAATGTAACTCCAGACGGTAGGGACATCCATAGGCAAAGTACGGGGTGTCTCGGATGAGAGCTTCGAGAAGTTCGACCGGCTGGACATTCCCTGGATTGACGTCTTGATGGGTGAAATAGACGTGGAAACCGTAGAGTGGTGGAAGTGGACATGTTTGTCTGCCTCTGAACACCATGAGCGCCTCTTTGCCGGCATGGTCGGTGAATGGAAGAACATGTATTTTGACGCGATACATGCGACCTGCTTTCCCCAGTCCTCCCATGGTTGCGCAATTTCCGTGTAATTCCAAGGTTCAGAATGCGGGTGACTGCTGGCTGAGGACGCTCCAGCTGTGGACGATAAGAAGGGGCGTTGGCGCCTGATCGCGGACAAGACGCCAGCGCACGTGCATGACCAAGGCTAGCCGGATTCATCAGCCAAGCTAGCTGGAGGCATCTCAGGTTATGTCGAATCACGTCTTGGTTGTATGTGAGTGCGTTCAGGTGTGATGTGCGCGGCCTTCCGCAATTTTCCAGTACTTGCGCAGCTTGCCTGTAGAGAGGACGCTTTTTGGTGGACGGCTTTCGTCATGACTCCGCACGTACACAGAAGGAACTGCAAATACTGTAGACATGACTGATAGTGCTCTGTTTGGACCGCACGATACAAGCGAGAGAGTAGAGAGCTGGAACGCGTAAATAGTGAAGAACAGTACCCGGTTTCTGGTGTCGTGGTGGTCCACGGGTGCGACGCGTCGATGCGAGGCGGGTAACGTGTTGGTCCGTGCTGACGGGCAAGCCGTGAAATCCCGTTGGGCAGCATCACGTGTCAACTGGGTCCTTGGCTTTGGGGAGCGGCATCAGGTGTCGCAATAATTCGTGAGACTCTTAGCATTTGCGAACACGCGCTGCACCTACAAACCTCTTTTATAAAAAAATTATAATATAGCTATAAGCTTTGTAAGCTATTTAATTATAATAACTATTATTTTATATATTATTACGTTGTAAAAGCGCTATTATTGTAGTAGTTGTTGTAATTGCCAAGAGTCTCACGAATTATTGCGACACCTGATGGCGGTCAACTTTTGGTTCGCAACAAATACTCGAATATTGCACCAACGTATGTAAGCCAGCGGTAGCACGCCATCGTATCTGCTCTCGGTTCATCGCGACTACCGCAGTCTTACTTCTCCCACGACTCCATCCTTACATTAATTCTTCGCACCTCCAAGCCATGGCCAACGAAACAATGGCCGACGGTGGAAATCCCCTACTCATCGACGATATCAGTCAGGCTGACCCGAACAAATATCATCCCTCCGACGTTCTACTCTACAAGTGGTATACCGCCGAGCGAATAGCTGACAGCCCAGACCGTTCAGCACTCTATGCGTCGGCTATTATGCGAGAGACCTCGGGTGAGGTACCACCCCGAGTGCCGTGGCCTCTTCCATTTCCTCGTCCGCGCGAGCAATTGGAGATTGGTGTCGAAGAGTGGAGAGAAGCAAGTCTGCGCATCATCGACCAGCGTATCGCACTCTACGACTCAAAGTCCTCCGGAAAGCGTTCCCCACTTGCGACCCCTCCGGCCACATCGGACAATAGGCATGGCCTCCCCCATCGCGCCTTAGGTATCAAGGAGCTGCTTGAGCAGATACTCCGATACGCCACGCCAAGCACACAGTACGCTGCATGGAACGTTTCGAAAGGTTGGAGAGATATGGTGAGATACAT